>JAEEGL016070536.1_pt1 | contig 23924 bp, 26 predicted proteins | sample 9134231 | NCBI WGS metagenome assembly JAEEGL01 (sample SAMN16246548, study PRJNA631951) | gut metagenome | biome: gut microbiome; feature: rumen; material: fiber-attached | host: Bos | place: Iran: Karaj | collected 2018-10 | reverse complement strand
ATGAAACGGGCAGGAATGGATATCGTCATGGTTCATGGCGGGCACGGCAACCTGATCAGCCAGTTCACCAGTCCCAAATTCAATCATCGCATGGATGAATACGGCGGAAGCACCGAGAAGCGCGCACGCTTCGCCATCGAGGTCTGTGACGCGATCCGAGAGGCCTGCGGGGACGATTTTGTGATTGAATATCGCTGCTCCGGTGATGAGATCGATCCGGAAGGGATGCATATTGATGAAACGATCCAATTGGCCGGATATCTGAAGGGCCACATCGATATCCTCCATGTATCCGCCGGTCTCCACAGCGATCCCATGGGCAAGCATCAGTATTATCGCAACTGGTGCCAGAACTACCTGATGGATCGTTGTTACAACGTACATTTTGCCAGGGAAATCAAGCAGGCGCACCCCGATCTGCTGGTCAACACCGTTGGCTCCATCACCAGTCTGGACTATGCGGAAGAGATCATTGGCAGCGGTTGGGCTGATTTCGTCTCCATGTGCCGTCCATTGATGGCAGACCCGGATATGCCCAACAAATATGCGGAAGGTCGGCCTGAGGATCGGCGTCCCTGTCTGCGCTGCGATACCTGCGCGAAACATCTGCGTACCCCGAGGCACATTTTCTGCGCTGTTAACCCTATGTCCTTTATGACCAGCGACCTTCCGGACGGGCGGATCCCCAAGGCTGCGGTGAAGAAAAACGTTGCCGTCATTGGCGGCGGACCCGGCGGCATCACCGCGATGGAAACACTGCTGGACCGCGGGCATCGGGTAACTCTGTACGAAAAGACAGGAGAACTTGGAGGCAGCGTCAAATATGCTGCGCTGGCTCCGTTCAAGCAGGATATCCGGGATTATCTGCATTGGCTTCGGCATACAGCGGAACAGTGCAGTTCCCAAGGCGCCAGAATACTGTTGAATACTGAGGCGTCGGCAGACATTCTGAACACGGAAGGATATGACGCCGTCATCCTTGCCCTGGGCGCCGATCCGATATTGCCCAGGTTGCCGGGAATCGATCTGCCCCATGTCTGCTGGGCGCCGATGGCGGAATCAGGACAATTCCCGGTCGGCGAGAAAGTCATCGTGGTCGGCGGCAGCGCCGTTGGGATGGAAGCTGCGCTGAACATGTCCCTTCAGGGGAAAGATGTCACCGTTCTGGAGCAGTTGGATCCCCTGCGTGCTTCCATGAAGCTGAGGGAAAGCGCCGGCTCGGGAGCCAGCGAACTGACCCGTTTGTTTGAGGAGCGGAAGATCCCCCTTCTCTGCGGCTGTACCTTGACAGAGATCCTGCCGGATCGGGTGCGATACCGCAAGAGCAACGGGACCGAAGGGGAGATTTCTTGTGATACCGTCCTGCTGGCTATCGGTATGCGTCCGCGGCTCGCCCAGGCGGAAAGCATGCGGCATTGTGCGCCGGAAACCTCCGTATTTCTGGTGGGAGACTGCGTTCGCGCCGCCTCGGTGAACGAAGCGGTGAATGAAGCTTTCCAGGTCTGTCTGCATATCTGATATGATCCTGCCGAACAACCTGGCTGACCTGCTTCTCCCCTGGTATCAGGCAAACCGACGGCCTCTGCCTTGGCGGGACACGACCGATCCGTATCGGGTCTGGTTATCGGAGATCATGCTTCAGCAGACCAGGGCAGAAACGGTAAAAATCTATTACCTTCGTTTTTTACAGGTTTTGCCGGATATACGCGCTCTCGCAGAATGCCCGGAGGATAAGCTGCTCAAGCTTTGGGAAGGGTTGGGTTATTACAACCGGGCCCGGAATCTGCAGAAAGCTGCGAAGCTGATCATGGAGGAATTCGACGGCAGCTTTCCCCGGGAACCGGAGCTGGTCCGCAGTCTTCCTGGCATTGGGGCATACACTGCTGGTGCGATCTGCTCGATCTGCTTTGGTTTTCCCACTCCGGCGGTGGACGGGAACGTGCTTCGCGTTTGTTCCAGATTGACTGCCAGCCGGGAGGACGTGTCATTGGTCCCGAATAAAAGGGCGATCGCCGATGCCCTTCTTCCCTGTTTTCCTGCAAAGGACTGCGGAAACTTCAATCAGGCGCTGATGGAACTGGGTGCAACGATATGCATTCCCGGAGGCGAACCGCGTTGCGGTGCATGTCCGCTTGCTTCCATCTGTCTTTCCCGTCCGGATGAACTTTGGCGCGAGATCCCTGTGCTCAGCCTGAAAAAGGCCAGACAGCGCGAAGAAATCGCCGTTTTTCTTCTGCGGCACGCAGATCGATTTGCCTTGCAGAAACGGCCCGGGACCGGACTTCTTGCAGGTCTATGGGAATACCCCTCGCTGACAGGTCTCCTCACGCCCCAGCAAGCTCTGGACCAGGCAGCCACCTGGGGTTGCGCGCCTATGGCGCTTTTGAAGATTACTGAAAGGGAACACATATTCACGCATCGGGAATGGCATATGACGGGATACGAAATATCCTGCGCCGTCATGTCCGATCGATTTTGCTGGGCCGGTCTTAAGGAATTGGACGATATCTATTCCCTTCCCAGCGCTTTTCGAAAATTCGATGATATTGTGATCGTTGACCGCGCTCAGCGCGGAGGAAAGGAGAACTAAGCATGAAATCCAAAATCGAATCCAAATCCGCCCCTGCTGCAATCGGCCCCTATTCCCAGGCCACAGTGGCTGGAAACACATGCTACGTTTCCGGCATGCTGGGCATCGACCCCGCCACCGGTGAACTGAAGGAAGGAATTGAGGCTCAGGCTGAGCAGGCTTTGCTGAATCTGGAGGCTGTATTGAAAGCTGCCGAACTCACCACAGCCAGTGTGGTCAAGACTACGGTTTTCCTTACGGATATGGGTGCTTTCGGTCAGGTGAACACCATTTACAGCAAGCACTTCTCCGCCCCTTACCCTGCCCGATCCTGTGTGCAGGTCTCCGCTCTGCCGAAGGGCGGGTTGTTTGAAATCGAGGCCATCGCCGTTCGCGGTTAATCTGTCAAGCCACCGCTGACAGCACACATGTACATACATCTTGTCGTATAGGAGATTCACTATGGATAAGCACGGCGTACTTAAAGGTCTGCGGGTCATTGATTTCGGCCAGTATATCGCGGGCCCTTTGGCTTCTATGATTCTCGGCGATTACGGTGCGGACGTGATCCACATTGATCCGCCCGGCGGTCCTCGTTGGGACGGATACAAAGCAAATGCCGTTCTGGCCCGCGGCAAGCGCAATATCATTCTGGACTTGAAGGATCCTGCGGATCTGACCATTGCCAAAAAGCTGATCAGCACAGCAGATATCGTGGTAGAGAACTTCCGTCCCGGCGTCATGGACCGTCTCGGTCTGGGGTATGAAGCCTGCGCAGCGGAGAATCCTACGCTGATCTACTGCTCTCTTCCCGGTTTCTCCAAAAATGATCTCCAGCGCCGTGAACTGCCTGGTTGGGAAGGGATCATCGGTGCCGAGGCCGGATTATACTCCGGAATGGATTTTGCTTCCCGAAGCCGTTATATCCGCTTTGATGCGCTGCCGCTGGCTTCCAACTTCGCCGCTGTCATCGCCTGTCACAGTATCATTGCAGCTTTGATCGTACGGAAAAAGTGCGGACGCGGCCAATATATCGAATCTGCCTTGTATGACGCCGCCTTTGAGGTAGACAGCACTCGTACCGTCACCCCGCCTCAAAGCATGCTTCCTCCCGGCACGCAGCGCAGTCCGGAAAACACCAACAGCTACGCTTTGGTCCGTCTCATGGCTCAATATCCATGCAAGGACGGCCGATATATCCAGACCACACCTCCTCCCCGGGGAGCCCTCAGCATTGCCAGGGCCCTGTTCCCGGCGGAGTGGATTGACGATTCCGTGCCTCCGGATGCAGGGGAAACGGTCAGAAAGCTCATGCTGGAACGAACCATGCAGGAGTGGGAGGACTACGCGCAAAATGAACACGGAGCCGGCTTTGCCGTATCGAAAACCAGCGCTGAATGGCTCCGTGATAAAGCCGCAGTTGACAGCCGCAGCGTGATCACCGTTGACGATCCTGTGCTGGGGCCGACGCTGCAGCCAGGCGTCCCCTCCATCATGCTGAAAAGCGGGGATTCTGCCGGGATACCTCGGCATATGCCGGATCAGGATCGAGCCGAGATCCTTGCCGAGTTGGAAACGCTTCCCGCAAAAGCCGTTCCCGGAAGCTGTCAGCCTGCCGAACCGGCACTGAAAGGCATAAAGGTATTGGATCTTTGCCAGGTCGTGGCCGGTCCCACCTGCGGACGCCTTCTGTCCGAGTACGGCGCGGAAGTCCTGAAGATCAACAATCCAAACCTAACCTTCAATCATACCGCTCTGGCCGGGCACGAGACGCAAAATAACGGAAAGACCTGCGTCTTCCTGGATCTGAAGTCTCCGGATGGCAAAAAACTCCTTGACTCCTTCATCCGGGATGCTGACGTATTTCACTGCAATTTTGCCCAGGCTGCCTATGAGCATCTTGGCGTAACGGAAGAACAACTCAGGGAGAAGAATCCGAACATCATACTTTCCCAGATCAACATTCATTCCTTAGGCGGCGGCCGGGAATGGATGCGAGGACATGAAGACCTTGGCGAAGCAGTCTCCGGTATGTCCTGCCGCTACGGAAATTCCGTCAAGCCCGAGACCCTCCCCCTTCTGGTCCTTGACCACATGACCGGACAGATGGGCTGTCTTGGCGTTCTGCTTGCTGTTTATGGTAGGCTCTGCAGCGGCATTGGTCAACGGGTACAAGCCTGCCTCTCCCGCAGTTCTACTCTGGCTCAGCTCCCCTTTATGCTGGACTACGACGGAAAGGTATGGGACGAGCCCGCCGGCCCGGAGGCAAAAGGCTATGGCCCTCTGGACCGGATCTTTAAGGCAAAAGACGGTTGGTTTTATCTGGTTGCCAAGGACACTTCGTCCATCCGCTCAATCCCCTTGCTGGCCGGCCTGCCAGAGGATCCCACGGCGCTGTCATCCGCTCTGGAAGCAAGAGCTGCCGAAGGATCTGTCGACGCCTGGGTCAGTCTGCTGGATGTACCCGGCGTCACCGTACGCCGCTGCCGCTTTTATCAGGCTGAACCGCCCGAGGAGGATTACGCCAAGGCCAAAGGCCTGACCAAGCGGGAATTCCATCCCGGCGTGGGAATGCTCCGGACCACCCATGGCGCCGGTCGTCTCTCCCTTACGCCCGTCATCTCTGTTTATCCCTCTCCCGCACCCGGAGCCGACACGGATTGGTTCCTTGAAAAATGCCGGAAGGAAGGACGCATCTGACCACTTCTGCAGCAGTTGAAATCCCAATTCATTTGCCTCGCTCACAGCAAAAAGAAAACCTGCCTGCGCATCATGCTGCGGGCAGGTTTTTCATTATCTTACCAAGTTCAGCCTGGACTATTATCTGATCATTTCTTCTTGAACGTGCCGAAGATACCTCGAATGAGGCTGCCGCTGATCTCACGTCCGATGCCGTTCACCGTGCTGTTGAACGCACTGTTGATGGCATTCGTAGCAACGCTCTGCTTCTTGGATATCGGACGCCGGAGGGTGTTGCTGATAATGCTGCGGGTAGCGCTGCTGGCGGCGGTGGTGACGATGCGCTGGGCTTTATTCACCCGTTGGCTGGCCTTTTTCTGTTTCTCCTTTTCCTCGGCGGCCTTTGCCTTCTCCTCAGCCCGCTGCTGGGCAAGGGCTTCCTTCTCTTCGGCCTTTTGCTGAGCCAGGGCCTCTTTTTCCGCTGCCTTTTGTCTGGCTAACTCAGCTTTTTCCTCGGCGATCCGCTGTGCTTCCTCTTCCTTCTGCCGCTCCAGCTCTGCCAGGTACTCTTCATACTCCCTGGCGCTTTCCTCTGCCCGCTTGGCCAGCAGTTCATATGCGGACTCCCGGTCCACCATTTCGTCATAGCGTACACCGATTCCGTCCCGCCGAAGCGCATCTTCACGCTCGGCATCTTCAATGCTGCCCATATGGCTCTGGGGAGGAAGGATCCATGCCCGTTCCACAGGGGACGGTGCACCATCGTCTCCCAAGAAGGAGATAAGAGCTTCGCCGGTCGCCAGTTCCATGATGGCATCCAAAGTCCGGAACTCAGGGTTTGCACGGAAGGTATCCGCCGCCGCGCGAACCTTTTTCTGTTCCGCAGGGGTGTAGGCGCGAAGTGCATGTTGAACCCGATTGCCCAGCTGAGCCAGAATATCTCCCGGAAGATCGGTCGGACTCTGGGTCACAAAGTATACACCAACTCCCTTGGACCGGACCAGGCGGACCACCTGCTCGATCTTTTGAAGGAGGATCTTCGGGGCGTCATCAAAGAGCAGATGCGCTTCATCGAAAAAGAAAACGATCTTGGGCTTGGACAGATCCCCGGCTTCCGGCAGGTTTTCATACAGCTCACTCAGCATCCACAGAAGGAATGTGGAATACAGCTTGGGGCTCTGGAACAGCTCGACACAGTGGAGGATATTGATCCAGCCGCGTCCGTCGTATGTAGTTTCCAGCCAGTCGCGCACGTCGAAAGCAGGCTCGCCGAAGAATACGTTGCCACCCTGATCCTCCAGGTACAGAAGATTGCGGAGGATCGTATTTACGCTTTGGGGAGTGATATTGCCGTATTCTGCAGATAGATCCTTTGCGTTCTCCGATACAAAGCTCAGGATCGCTTTCAGATCCTTTATATCCAACAAAAGAAGGCCGTTTTCATCCGCAACACGGAAAGCGATATTCAGGATACCGGTCTGTGTCTGGTTCAAGTCCAATACACGGCTGAGGAGCAGAGGTCCCATTTCAGAAATCGTCGTACGCAGCGGATGCCCCTTTTTCCCATACACATCCCAGAAGCGGGTAGGGTATGAACGGTAACTCCAGTCCTCGATCCCAAAGCGCTGCACCCGGCTTTCTACATTTGCATTCGGGGTGCCTTGCTTGACCATACCCGCCAGATCGCCTTTGACGTCCGCCAGGAAGACCGGGACACCAGCCTCGGAGAAACTTTCAGCCATTACTTTGAGCGTTACGGTTTTCCCGGTTCCTGTTGCTCCGGCCACCAGCCCATGGCGATTGGCTTTGGCTGGCTCCAAATATATCTTCTTTCCATTCTCTCCCGCCGCTATCCACAGCATTCCGTTTTGATACATATTCTTCTTTCCTTTCCAGATCCGTCCGTACAGCAGGATGGATGTATTCTACTCGTCTTGTCAGTTGAGAAAATCCTTAAGCTTTTTGCTCCGGCTGGGATGGCGCAGCTTCCTCAGCGCTTTTGCTTCGATCTGCCGGATCCGCTCACGGGTGACGTTGAATTCTTTTCCCACTTCCTCCAATGTACGGGAGCGTCCGTCTTCAATACCAAAGCGAAGGATCAGCACCTTTTTCTCCCTTTCTGTAAGGGTGTCCAGTACACTCATCAGCTGTTCCCGGAGGAAGGTAAAGCTGGCGGCTTCGGCGGGTTCAGATGCATATTCATCAGGGATAAAATCCCCCAGATGGCTGTCTTCTTCTTCGCCGATCGGCGTTTCGAGACTTACCGGTTCCTGAGCGATCTTCAGAATATCCCGCACTTTATCCGCCGGCATGCCCATCTCTTCCGCCACTTCTTCCGGAGTCGGATCGTGGCCCAGTTCCTGGAGCAGCTGCCGGGATACCCTGATGACCTTATTGATGGTCTCGACCATATGCACAGGGATACGTATCGTTCTGGCCTGGTCGGCAATGGAACGGGTGATGGCCTGCCGGATCCACCACGTAGCATAGGTGGAGAATTTATACCCTTTGGTATGATCGAACTTTTCCACCGCTTTGATCAGACCGAGGTTGCCTTCCTGGATCAGATCAAGGAAGAGCATTCCCCTGCCCACATAACGCTTGGCGATGGAAACCACCAGACGAAGGTTGGCTTCTGCCATACGGCGGCCAGCATCCTTGTCTCCTTCGCTCATACGCTTCGCCAGTTCGACTTCTTCTTCCGGTGTAAGCAAATTGACCTTGCCTATCTCCTTGAGATACATTCTGACCGGATCATCGATGCTGAAGGTATCCGCCAGCGCATCCGTAGCCGCCAGCTCGTCGTCGCTGATCTCCTCCATATCGTCCAATTCGTCAAAATCCGCCTCGTCGGGCAGCTCCTCTGCAACGGACTCAACACAGCGGTTATTGACGTTGAATTCTTCTTCTACGGTTTCGATCCCCATATTGTCAATGAGCTCAAAGACCTTATCCGCCTGCTCAGCTTCAAAATGGAGATCTTCCATAAGATCCATCACTTCTTTGATGGTCAGAGAACCGTTCTTTTTTCCCTTCTCCAGCAGCTCCTTGATCCGCTGTTCCGGGCTCCTCTGGGCAGCATCACGTTCAGGAAGATTATCCGCGCCGACGGCTGCCTTTTCCTTTTCCGCCTTTGCCTTCTCTTCTGCTTCAGCTTGTTTCAAGAATTCATCCGCCGCGGCTTCCAGATCCTCATAACGCTGAACCTGTTCGTCCTTTTTCTCTTCAGCCGGAGTTTCCTCAGCGGGCTTATTCTCCGCTGCTTTTGTCTTGCTTGTTTTGCTCCGGGACTTCGCTTTAGGCTTATCCGCTGCAGGGGCAATGACCTTTTCTTCCTCGGGCCCTGCTGTTTCCTCCGGAATCGTCTTTTTTTCTTTTTTCTTCTTTTCCGCCATATCTTCTGTCCTTTCCCGCGCCGTATCCGGCGCTGCTTGATCGTCTGTCAATCCAGCTTGTTTTTCTTTCGCATGAGTTGAGCGATCTCCTGAAGATCCCCGCTTTTCATGATCTTTTCACGCTGAATTACGTCTGTATAATCTCTCAGCGTTTCTCTCGCTTTACCTCCCGATTCCGGTTTATTCAACAATTCTGTGAGCAGAGCTGCCTCGCCCTCCTCCATGCCGGCTGCCAGTGCGGAAGGGGTCACGCTACGGCCTTCCTTCTGTCGCCTCCGCAGATCTTCATATATGCGCCGAAGAATGGGAGAAGTAAACTCCTCTGCCTCCAAACTGCATTCCGGGATCATTCCGGGATCCAGCAGAAGAAGCCGGATCACACCTTCCTCCGCAACGGCGCTGCGAATATCATCATACCTGAGCTTTTTCTCCTGGGGCTGCGCGTTTCTGGCAGGGCGGGCCATCGAACGCTCGTACTGTTTTCTGCTATTTTTCAGGTTCCTGTTCCGCTGCCGCTCGACCTCCTGTTTGAGAGCATCCGCTGTAACGCCGCATCCCGCTGCAGCCCGTGAGCACCATACCTCACGCTCCACGGGGCTGGCGATCTCCGCGAGCATATTGCAAACGGCGCGAAGATATTCAAGGCGCTGCATATCATCTGTCAGATCAAATTTATCTCTCAGTTCTCCCAGACGGAACTCCATCCCGCCTCCGCTTCCGCTGAGCAGCTGTTCAAAAGCATCCGATCCACGGAGACGAATGAAATCATCCGCATCGATTTTCACCGCTTTCCCATCCACGATGCGGTCCGGAAGCTTCAAAACACGCACGCTGAATTCGGAATTTTTCAACAGATCCAGCGCTCTCTCCGTCGCCTTTTTCCCGGCGGGGTCATTATCGTAGCAAATCACGATTTCCTTGGCATAGCGGGAGATCAGTCGGGTCTGCTCCGTGGTCAGCGCTGTACCCATGGATGCCACTGCATTGTCGAATCCAGCCTGGTGGAGGGTAACGACATCTATGTTGCCTTCAACCAGGAGGATGCTGCCTCGTTTCGTATTCTTGGCCAGGTTCATGCCAAACAGCGTCCGACGTTTGGAAAACACCAGAGTCTCGGGACTGTTGAGGTATTTTGGTTCCTGGTCGTCGTTAAGTGCGCGTCCGCTGAAACCGAGCACCTCACCGCGGATATCGATCACCGGGAACATCAGCCGATCCCGAAATTTATCGTATACGCTTCGCGTGCCGTTCTCCTTCCGCCTCTGACCGGCAGTGACTAATCCCGCAGCGAGGAGTTCATCTTGCGTGAAGCCTTTCTCCCTCATGGCCTTGAGCAGATTGTCCCATCCCTCGGGAGCCGCGCCTAGGCCGAAGCGATTGGCGGTTTTTCTGGTGATTCCTCTCTTATCCAGGTATGCTGCGGCCTTTGCGCCTCCCGGCCCGTTCAGGCATGCATAAAACCATCTGGCCGCTTCCCGGTTCAGTTCAAGCATTCGCTTGCGCTGTCTGGGGATCTCCTGATCTGTGCTCTCTTCCGGCACGGTCATGCCGTTTTTCTCTGCAAGGAAACGGACCGCATCCGGAAAGGAGAGATTCTCGATGGACATGATAAAGCTGACCACACCGCCGCCTTTTCCGCAGCCAAAACAGTGATAGATCTGTTTATCCGGCGATACGGAAAAAGATGGCGTCTTCTCATTATGGAACGGACACAGGCCGAAAAGATTTCCGCCTTTTTTGGTGAGCTGCACATACTGGGAAACAACATCAACGATATCGCTCCGTTCCACCAGTTCATCCAGAAATGCATCCGGTATCGCCACGATTACCCCTCCTTTCCCGTTTCTGCGGCAGCAGACTCATCGCCTGCTCCATCCCATAGGGATATAAAGCTCTCCGAAAACGCTCACCGCGAACTGATCTGTCATTCCCGCAATGTAGTCACACACCGCTCTGTCGAGTCCCTCTGTTTCTGCGACTGATCGATAGTCCTCGGGAAGCCTTGATGGGTCGGCAAGATAATGCTCATACAAAGCGCGAAGCATTCCCTCGACCTTTATTTCCTCAGATTTTGCAACCGGATTGCGGTATACGCGCTCAAACATGAAATCCCGAAACGTCGTCATCGCGTGCTCTACCGGCGGGCTCATACGAATGTCTTCTCCCGAGGATCGGATGATATCCCGTACGACGGTATCGATCCTGCGGCTGTAGTGTCCTCCAAGGATTTCCCGCACTTCGTTCGGCAGATCGGACTCTTGCAGCAGCCCGGCCCGTACTGCATCATCCGTATCGTGGTTCACGTAAGCGATCCTGTCGCTGAATCGGACGATTCTCCCCTCAAGGGTCTCGGGCCATTGCTTCCCCGTATGCCAGCGGATCCCGTCACGTACCTCCCATGACAGGTTCAATCCTCTGCCGTCCTTTTCCAATCTGTCTATCGTCCTCAGGCTCTGGGCATTGTGTTCAAAGCCTCCGGGATAGATTGCCATCAAGGCACGTTCTCCCGCATGGCCGAAGGGAGTATGTCCCAGATCGTGTCCCAGCGCGATGGCTTCAGTCAGATCCTCGTTCAGCCTCAGCGCTCTGGCAATCGTCCTGGCGATCCGGCTGACCTCCAGGGTGTGGGTCATTCGGGTCCTGTAATGGTCTCCTTCCGGGCTCAGGAGCATCTGGGTTTTATGCTTCAGCCTGCGAAAAGATTTGGAATGAACGATCCGATCCGTATCTCTTTGAAAACAAGTACGGATCTCGCATGGTTCTTCCGGCCGTTCCCTTCCCCGGCTGTCGGCAGCAAAAGCCGCCTTTGGTGAGAGAATGATTCGTTCCAGTTCTTCCCGTTCCTGACGCGGATTTGGCATCTGCACCGCCGCCTTCCTGTCGACGAGTGGATCATTGCTTCCCGTGCGAGCCGGGATTATGGCAACTCCCTATAATTCTTTATACGCGGTTTTTTTCTTTTTCCCTTCTGAAAACCCTTTCTTTTTTCGATTTTTTCGATATAATTAGCCAGATAGAGGGTAATTCCGGGGCAGGAGGTGGCAAATGAGGCTCAGGAAGCAATTTGGCGGCAGCAGAGCGTTGATCTTTCTGCTCATTCTGCTGCACGGGATTACTCTTGCGTTTCTTGTCCGGAGCCTTGTTGCCGGGCGATGGGGTCATGTCGGTCTCTGCGTCCTGTGCATTGCGCTGTACTCCCTCCCGGCGTTGTTGGGACTTGTTTTCCGCGCATCCATTCCGCCTCTGCTGTATGGTATAGCCGCTTGCTTTGCTGCCGCCGCAAATCTGGGCGGCGAGGTATCCGGGTTTTATCTTCGGCTTCCGTTCTGGGATTCTGCCCTTCATTTTATCTGGGGTGTTCTGGCTGCCGTGATCGGTTATTCCATGCCTGATCTGCTGAGCCGAAAAGAAGGCGTTTCCCGGTCTTTGCCAAAAGCCGCCGCAGTTCTCCTGTCTGTTTCCTTTTCCATGCTTGTCGCCGTTTTTTGGGAATTCGTTGAATTTGCCGTTGATTTGTGGTTTCATACCGATATGCAGAAGGACTGCTGGATCTATTCCATCTATTCTGTTTTTCTGCAGCCTGAAGGCCTGAATCAAGCTCAGCAAGTCGATATTTCCAACGTAATCGTCAATGGGGAGTCATGGCCGGCCTATTTGGACATTGGCCTGCGGGATACGATGTTCGATCTGCTGTGGACTTTTATAGGCGCCATTCCCGGCGCCGCGCTGGTGCTGACAGATTTTCGGCGTACAGGCCGATCCCGGATCCTCGGCTGTCTTCTGCCCAGGCCGAAATTGAACGAAACGAAGGATGAGGCAAAAGCAAAATGAACCGGAAAAGTCTTTCAAAATGGAAGCAGAATGTATTTCGTGTCACTCTGAGCAAAAAGATTCTGCTCGGCTTTGTTCTCGCTGTCGTTATTGCCATTGTCGCATTCCAAGTTTTCAAGCCCATATTCGCCATACTGGTGATTCTGCTGCAGGCTGTCATCATTTATGCGCTCATTGATCGCTATCTGATCAAGCCAATCCAGTCTTTGACTCTGTCCGTGATCGAGAGCAGACCCACCGCCGAAGGGTTTGAGTATCATGCGCCTGAGATCCATACCGGTGATGAACTGGAGCTGTTATCAGACGCACTGAAACGCATGGCTGCGGACATGAATCGGAAAGGTTGATCTGTCCGTCGGTATCTCCTTTGGAGAACGCAAGAGGTGTTTCGATTTATGCTGCATTTTTCAAATCGTTCTGCCCCGAAGTGGATCATTTGTTTCCTGGGCAACCCCGGCAGTCAATATGCCCGTACCCGTCATAATGCGGGTTGGATCGCCTGCTCATTGCTGGAGGAAGACCGCCCGATCCACACAACCAGGCTGAAATTCCACGCTTTTACCGACATCGCCGCTTTTGGCGGAGAATCAGTCCTCTTCCTCCGTCCTCAGACATACATGAATCTCAGCGGCGAGGCTGTTCAGCCCGCCGCCGCTTTTTACCGGATCCCGCCGGAACATGTGATCGTGATCCATGATGATATTGCCCTTCCGCCGGGAAAACTCCGCATCAAACGCGGCGGTTCGGACGGCGGACACAATGGCATCAAAAGCATCACGCAGAAGCTGGGCACACAAGATTATCCGCGGATCAAAATCGGTGTGGGCGCTCCTCCCCATCCGGATTATGACGTTGTGGATTGGGTCATCGGCAAACTGAGCGATACGGAATACAAGGAAATACGGGAAGCCGCGTCCCGTGCGCTGGATGCCGCAGAGGAGATCGTTTCCCATGGTATCGACAGTGCCATGAACAAGTTCAACCATTAGTTCTCCGGAAAGGATTTGCATTTATGACCGTATCGGAATATCGGGCCTTGGCCCAAAAAGCCGCCTTGCGGGTCGGGCCGGCTTATCTGAAAGTTTTTCTCATATATACCGTGTTCACTGCGGTCCTCCTTTATTTCAGTCTGCGTATGCAGCAACAGTTCATGGACTGGCAGGAAACGGTACAGCAGTTTCTGGCTGCCGGCGATCCCAATCTTCCTCCCGTTACCTGGGAGGTGCTCAGCTATATGGGGCTTGCTCTCGTTCTTCTTCTCCTTGCACAGGTGTTGAAGGCAGGATGGTATGAGATCACTCTGCGGGGAGTCCGGGGTCTTCCCTACTCCTGGCGGGATCTGCCCTCTGGTTTTTCCCGGATCGGCAAGATCTTTGTCCTCTCCATTGTGATCGAGTTTGGCTGTCTGCTCGGCTGCTGTCTGTTTATCATTCCGGGCGTTATGCTCTTTTACCGTTGGCGGCTCAGTTGGTTCGTCTTAGCCGAACACCCGGAGTATGGACCCATCCGCTGTCTGCGCCAGTCTGCACGGCTGATGGTCGGGGAAAAAATGAATCTGTTCCGTCTGGATCTGAGCCTGCTGCTCCCCTATGCGCTTTCTCTGCTGGTTTTCTATTTTTCCTATGGGGTGGTACGTTTGTGGGAACTCCCTTCCATCGCGCTTACCCATTGTGTGTTTTACAACGCCATGACGCATTGGGTGGATTCATCCTCTCCGGCGGAACCTGATCCGGGCAGGTGATTTTCATGGCATCCCAACGGTTTATCCGGGAAGAAGCATTACTTGGACCTGAGGCGATGGCGCGTCTGGCGGAAAGCCATGTCGCGGTTTTCGGTCTGGGCGGAGTCGGCTCCTGGGCAGCCGAAGCGCTGGTGCGCGGAGGCGTAGGAACGCTGACGCTGGTCGACTTCGACTCAGTCAGCGAAACCAACCTGAACCGGCAGCTCTTCGCTCTCAATTCAACGCTTGGAAAACCCAAAGCACTGGTTGCCGCCGCGCGTGCCATGGATATCAATCCTGATATCCGGGTGTTTCCCAGGGTAGAGCGGTATACGGCTGAAACACGGGATACGCTCCTTTCCAAAGACTACGATTACATTCTGGATGCGATCGATATCGTTACCAGTAAACTTGACCTGATCCAGTCTGCCCATGACTTGAACATCCCCATTGTGAGTTGTCTTGGTACCGGAAATCGACTGTCCGCTGACGGCTTCCGCATCTCCGATATCAGTGAGACAAGGGATGATCCTCTGGCCAGAGTCATGCGAAAAGAGCTGCGGAAACGCGGCATTCTCCACACATCAGTACTCTGGGCGCCAGGGCATGCCTCGAAGCCTTCCGAAACGGGAGAAGAGCCGCCTCAGGGACGCAGAAGCATTCCCGGAAGCGTAAGCTGGGTCCCCTCTTCCGCAGGGCTGCAGCTTGCGGGATTCGTGATTCGGGCTCTGGTCGGCATCGTTTGAATCCCGGCATACCTGCACTTGCGTTCATTCTCCCTCTGTGGTACACTATATTTTGTTGAGGAGGGACGATCTGCTTTTCCATGATTGTATATGATTTTGATAAAACGATCTTCCTTGGGGAAAGCAGCACATCGTTTTATCGATTCTGCATCCCTCATCATCCGCTGATTCTGCTTTGGCTCCCCGTGGCCGGGATTTTTGCCTTTGGGAAGCTGCTGCACCTCTGCGATATGACTCGTTTAAAGGAAGCCTTTCACGGATATCTTCGTGCGGTTCCGGATGCTGAGATCCTGGTCGAACGATTCTGGGACAGGATGCAGAATCGGATCGCTCCTTGGGCCAAGGATAAACTGCCTCAGGGCGGACTTGTCATCACTGCCTCGCCCGAGTTTCTCGTTTCCGGTCTTTGCCGGCGATTGGGGCTGGAGTGCTTGGGCACCCGTATGGATATCCGAACCGGGCGGATCGAAGGGCGAAACTGCAAAGGGCAGGAAAAGCCGCTCCGTTTCCGGGAACGATATCCCGATGCTGAAATCAGCGAATTCTATTCCGACAGTCTTTCCGATACCCCCATGGCCCGGCTCTCGGGCAAAGCTTATTTGGTTATGGGAAAACAGATAAAGCCATGGCCTGATTCTGAATAGCTCCGGTATGCGGATTTCTGCGTACCGGTAACTTAAATATCACGAAAAGGAGAAACGAACATGTCTTTTGCTGACAAACTGAAGAAGTTCACAAACGACGCGGTGGAAAAGGGCAAGGGTCTCGCCGAACAGGGCAAGCTCTCCCTGGATAACCAGAAGCAGCTTGACGCGATCAAGCATGCGCAGCAGCTGATCGGCGCGTATGTTGCGGAGAACAATCTCCTGGCTGAGGACGAATATATCATGAGCCAGCTCTCTGCTATTGCCGCCGCCAATGAGATCATGGAGAAAAACAGCAGCCGCATCGCCGAGCTGAAAGCCGCCGGTGCTGCCGCCGCCGAAGAAGCTTCCGATGCCATCGACGATGTGGTCAGTGAGGCGGAAGCCGCAGTGGAAAAGGTAGAAGAAACCGTACAGCGGGCATTCTGCCCCGAGTGCGGCAAGGAAGTCGAACCGGGCGCCCGGTTCTGCCCTTCCTGCGGGAAACCGTTGGCCTGAGTCTTCCAAATGGACCAAAAAGCGGCCGGGTTAAGCACCCTGCCGCTTAATTCTTTTCAGAAATTCAGCTTTTGATGAACGGCATATTTACTTGGCGCGATAGTATGCCGCAAGCATTTCCGCAGTTTCCTGTCCGATGATGCAGCTGTATCCGGAGGAATTTCCCTTATCGTCCCATCGGAGCTCGCACCCCGATGGACAGCCCCGGCAAATGGCGCTGCGGTCGTTGATCTCATCATACGAATCCGGCTCCGGAAGGCGCGGTACTTTTCGCGGTCCGGATGGGGTCGGTCCTCTGTCCCAGATCACCCTTTCATCCGGCTTGGCAGACTTTTTCCCCTGGGATCCATGTCCAAAGGCATATGTGTGCACGTTTTCATCCGCAATCCGTTTCAGAAGACGAAGCAGGTTATCCTGCTGCACATCAGTCAGGATATTCAGCTTTTTTTCCGTCTCCTCCGGATGAAGGCGAAAACCGGCTCCCAGAGTCTGCATCAAACTCACGATCTCATCATGTCGTTTCATGACGATCCTCCCGCATTCCATCATAACTGTCTATACTGTATCATCCGCATCTGAAAATTGCAAGGTGAGCCGAGCAGCCAAACGCAGTTTTTAAAAGCGCAAGATATCCCGACTTGTGGATGACAAGTTATTTATGGTATCATTCTGAATAAAGAAAGATTGACCCATCGAAGGAAAGGAGTATGACATGAAACGCGAACTCGGCAAAACCGGAATATTGACTGAATCCATGGCTTTTGGGGCACTTCCGATCCAACGGATCAGCAAGGAGGAAGCCATCCGCCTCCTTCTCATGGCACTGGACGGCGGAATGACCTACTTCGATACTGCCCGATGGTATACAGACAGCGAAGAAAAGCTGGGCGAAGCGTTCAGCGGCCGTCGAAGCGAACTGTATATTGCCACCAAGACCGGGAGCCAGACGCCGGAAGGATTCTGGGTTGATCTGGAAACCAGTCTTCGTACTCTGAAAACCGATCATATTGACGTATACCAGTTCCATAATCCTTCTTTTGTACCCCGCCCAGGGGATTCCTCCGGGCTTTACGATTGTATGCTGAAGGCAAAGGAACAGGGAAAGATCCTGCATATCGGGATAACCAATCATCGCATTGGCGTTGCCCGCGAGGCGGTGGCCTCAGGTCTTTACGAAACGCTCCAGTTTCCCTTCAGCCTGCTGGCCTCTCCCCAGGACATTAATCTTGTGGAATTCACCGTCTCCAATGGCATGGGGTTCGTTGCCATGAAAGCCATGTCAGGCGGTCTGATCCGCAGCGGGCGGGCGGCGGCGGCGTTTATCGCGCAGTATCCCGTTCTGCCTATCTGGGGCGTTCAAAGGGAAGCTGAATTGCAGGAATTTCTGGATTACCTCCGGGAACCGCCCGAACTGACAGCAGAGCTGGAAACGATCATGGAAAAGGATCGCAGTGAGCTTTCAGGAGATTTTTGCCGCGGCTGCGGATATTGCATGCCTTGTCCTCAGGGCATTGAAATCAATACCTGTGCCAGAATGAGTCTGCTTCTCCGCAGGGCGCCTTCTGCGCAGAATCTCAGTCCTCGAGGACAGGAGATGATGAAAAAGATCGAAACCTGTCTCAACTGCGGCGCCTGCAAATCCAAATGTCCATACGGGCTGGATACGCCTGCCCTGCTGCGCAGGAACTATGAGGATTACAAGCTCGTCCTGGCCGGAGAAACTGCCATATGATCTCTGTGCATCCTGTATAAGAATACCGTTTTTGTCTTTCGTGCTTTCCGTTATTGCAACTTATTGCCCCGTTTATTTGATATAATCGGGGCTTTTTGTGTGCTTTCCTCAACTTTTCGCCACATTTCATAAATCGGCACTTTTGTGTGTTTTGCCAATTTACCACCATATTTACCACCATGAGGGGTAATTTTCTGCATTTCAACCCGCGTTTTGGGTGGTATTTAGGGCATAGGAAAACCGCCCCTTTGGGGGGCGGCTTCCTGCGCCAGGGGGTGGGCTTTATTCTTTCCCCTCCCATTCTTCAACAACCTGTTCAACAGCACATTGGAAAACACCCAATCCATCCGCAAAACCGGCAGAGTACATGATACTGCCAACATAAAGCCATTTGTCGAAGGTGTTGAATTTGTCCCATTCCTTCTTGTTTTGGGGATCGGTGGCCCATTCCTTTTCAAGCACCTTGAAAGCATCGTCCAGCAGTTCAAGGCTTCTATCACGGGTCATGCCGTAGAGTATGCCGGTCTTGAAATCTTCCACCTGTTCTTCGGTCATAATCAAGGATTCTCGTATCTGTGCGGTAGTAACGGGGTTGTTCATCGTGCTTTCTCCTTCCTGTTATCCCGCCTTACGCTGGGCGGCTTGTTTGTCAAACTGTGCCTTTGCTATCTTCCGTTCCGTTGCGTGAATCTGGTTTTGCAGATTGATGATTTTCCGTTGGGCTTGTTCGTCTTGCTTGCTTCCAGGGAGGGCGTTGCGCTGGGCGGCTGCGGCTATGTCCATGAGGGCGTACAAGGCGGCAATGCGTTCCTCGCCTGCGGCTATATCTGCCTCCGCCTGAGAGATACGGAAGTCAAGGGCGGCAATCTGTTCCGCCTGCCTGGTCTGCTCCTTGGCAAGTCTGGCCTGCTCTCTAGCCTGCCGTTCCTGTTCCCTTCTGATCTGTTCTTGCTGCCTGCGTTGCCTCTCTTGTTCCCGGAATAGTTCTTCCTGCCGGTGTACGGCCTCCTTTGCTTCTTCCTGTGTTCGCCTCCATTCCTCCCGCATCCTTGCGGCGTCTGTCTGCCTCTGTGCTTCCTCCTGCCTTTGCCTCTCTGCCTCCCGCCGTTCTCTTGCCCTCTGAATGGCCTTGTATAAGGCATAGAGGATGCAGGCTATAGCTATCAATTTCATGTATCAACCTCCCCTTTCTTGTTCTTCATCTGATTATACACCTATACTGTGTGTATTAGTATTGTGAGTTATCCCAAATTATACACTCATATTTTGTGCATATTCTACACTTGAAGTGTGTGCTTGTTCTGGCATACAATACCCACAATGGAGGTGATTATGCTATGCCTATCAAATGGAAGATTGATGTGCTTGCGGAGCTGAAGAATGCAGGCTATTCAACGTATAGGCTGCGCAAGGACAAGGTTTTCGGGGAGCGGGTTATCCAGCAGTTCCGCAACGGTGATCCCGTTTCCTGGGAGGTGCTTTCCCGCCTGTGCAATCTGCTCAACTGCAACGTGGGCGATATTGTCACCTATTCGCCAGGGGATGATACCCCACCGGCGGGGTGTTAGGGCTTGCCGTTTGGGTGCTGGGTAACCCCTCAATGCAGGCGAGTATATAAAACCGGGGTTACTTTTCCAAAAATTCCGAAAATGACAAAAGGGGCCAGAAAGGAAGAAGTAGATGAAAAGCACTTGCAAGCAGAATCCTACCAGCGGGAAACGGGACAAGCGTTGATGCACTAAAGGAAAGCATTAACCTGTCCTGTGATAATCGGGTTCTGTTTAATTTGATAACCGGCATATATACGCATGATGGTTGCCGCTTTCCCCTCAATCCGATTATCAAAGCAAAGGGCATATCGAAAGAGGTATCGGCAGAGAAATATATATCGAACCTGGAGAGTAGACGAATGAAAAGATCGATCATTGCTTTATTGCTTGTTTTGGCGCTTATGCTTTCTGTTGCCTGTGCAGCTAAAACCGGGCATTCCGCCAGTGACGAAACTGATATTGAAGCAAGTGTTGATGATGGCATAATCGAAGAACCTACTGAAAATGATGTAACCGATTTTGTGGATGACAATCCAAGCGATAATGACGATGGATTGTGGTGCTGGTATTCGTCTTACGATAATAAGTTGGGGTTTTATTTCGGTTATAATGCAACGCTGTTTGAATTAAGGGGCACAACCGAGTTTCCCTCTTCGGAGGATAGTTATTTAACAATGGCGGTGTTTTTTCCTCCTGAAGAAATTGAGAAAAATGGTCTGAATGATGATTTCTTATCGGTGTGGTCTTGGGACTGTGCTAAAGAAGTCGGAAATGATATGCGATCTTACTTATCAACTGAATATGCGCTGACACGTTATACTGGCATTGATTTTTTTGAGAATTATATTGGCGAGAATGCCGACAGGTATGATTCGTTTCGTGTGACATCGATTGGCGATTACATTTATGTAATCGGTTATGAATCCAATGATCAAGGTTCAATAACCCAAATTCGTGCTATCACCATGAATAACGGTATCTTATATGACTTCATATATGATGCCGGAGACAACGAGTCATTTGAATGGTCTGATGAGTTTTTTGGTTTAATTGATTCCTGCAGATATCCTACAGAAGATGAAGTTTTGGAGAAATACGTATATTAAACATTCCGACATGTCCTATTCACACGAACTCGAGGTCGGGTGGGCTCCGAAACTCCAATCTCACGGGCAATCGCTTCGGCGGTGGAACGGGGCTTTGGAACTGGATCATTGTGATCTAATTCCATTTCCGTATATTGATTGCCTTTATGCTCCCCGATGCTTTTTCCCTCGCCTCAAACATTTTGCCACGCAGATAGGTCTGCTTTGCGTCAAAGAGGTTTCTCCGTCCAAACCGATACCGCAGATTATCTGTAAAGCATTATTCCTTTACACGCAAGGCAAGCCGGGAAGGTGTCATACCCTCCCGGCCTCGCTCTATCTAATAAGCTATATTAGATTGGTGGATTGTGCCATACTTGCCCAAAAATCCGCACTTGTATGGGCATCTGAGCGCCGTTATAGCGAACGTGTGCAGATGCTAGGAAAACGGTCTAGCTGAAAACTTGCCGCTTGTACGGGGCATATACGGCGCTTGTGCGGCCTTATATGCTGTCAGGGCTTTCCCGCACTCGCTTCTTTGCATTGTAGCGGATTTCCTTATCCACCCTGTCCCATGCCCTTCTGACTACTCCTGCGGCCTTTAAGTAATAGCTGATTGCATCGTCAAGGTTATAAAAACGCCGGCAAACGGTCACACGAAAAACAGTATGCCGTTCTGCGTTGGAACCCTTTTCGATGACTGCGGAATGGCTGGGCTTTCGCGACTCTCCCAAGACAACCAGATATTTCAAATCAAATCATTCCCCTTTGAGGTCGGCGGCTTCCATCTTGGCAAGCTGGGCATTGAGAACAGCGCCGGGGTTCTCCCCTCGTTCCTGGGCCTTCCGCATTTCCTCCTGTGCGATTTTCAGCCGCAAAAGCTGGGCTTGCTTCTGCGCCTTGGCGTTTGCCTTATCGATCTCGCTCATATCGGGATCAAAGGTGATCCGCTCAATTTCGGCATCAACTTCATCAACCGCAGCCTGCACAACCGCATCATAGGGGTCGGCGGAATCGTCCAGCCCCAGCCGGTCAAGCTGTTTCTGAAAATCGCCCATGCTCCACGTGGCCCTTGCAAAATCTACGTTGAAACGCCCCTGTTCGGCGGCATACTCCGCAAAGCTGATAACCTCACCCATTTCCCGGATGGCAGCCTCTGAAAGCGGCTTCTGCATTTCGTGGGCGGCTCCCTTGAGATAAAGCCCATGCTTTGCAAAAGTCTTTTCCAGAACTCGCAACGCTCCAATATCTCCCACGAATTTATTCAGGATACCGGCCTGATCCGCGAGGTCAAGGTCTCTCCCCATGTATTCGATGGTACGGAGGGCGGCTTGCAGCTTCGGGCTTTCAAAATCAACGGTTTCGGAATCGGCGTAATTGTTATTCGCCGCAACGAAATCCAATGCCTGTCGCATCTGCTTCACAAGGGCGTTGCACGTTCTGTTCCGGGCTTCCCTCGCCTCCTGCCTGCGGTTGTCCAGGGTGGTTTTCCCCCAAACGCCTTTCTTTTCTTCTGCGTCAATCTCCGCCAACTTCGCACGGCAAACCTCTTTCTCTCGCTCAATCGCTGCCGGGGTGGTTGCAAGCAGTTTGAGGCTCCGGGCAAGTTCTTTTTTATCAATATTCATTGAGTATCTATCTCCTTTTATAAATTAGTATTTGAGTTTACCGGCGATTGCCGGCGATTTGCTGATAAACTTTTCCGTTGATTTTCGCTTGTTTCACAAGGGCGTTACCGGCCTCTGTCAAACTATCCTGCATAGCCTGTTCCGTTGCCCTGTACCGGGTGACGGGGTCGGGGCTTGCCAGGCCTGCCCTTCTCTGCCGTTCCCTCTCCATCTTCGCGGCCTGTGGGGGAGGGACATTTGCAACCGCCATTCTTACCCCTCCCCTTTCGGAACATCACTCAGGCTGCATACCGCCCTATCTATTCCGTCTGCCTGTGCGCCCAAGACCTCAATGGATTCCTCCAGTTTTCCGCGCTCGGCCTCCTCTGCATCCGTCAACGGTCTGCGGGTTTCGATGCCGTTCAGCTTGTTCAGGGCCTTGTTTTTCTCCCGCATCACGGCATGGGTGGCGTTCAGCAGACTTTCAAGCCTACCCGTGATCTCTTGAACCTTCTCATAGGTCGGCATGTTCTTTTACCTCCTCGGAAGCATTAGGGGCAACAGGGGCGGGTTCGGGGGCGGGAGAAGGGTTGGCGTTGCGCTTCCCCGGAAGGAACTGCGCCACCGCATTGTTTTCCTGCATGGTGAACACAAGCCCCAACTCCCCGGTGGGGTCTAGCATTTCCCCGGCATGATCCCGCATGAAGGTTGCGACATCCTGAAAGTCAGTTACCGCAACTAGACGCTTGTTCTTGTTTGCGCTTGTGTGTCCGTGAATTGAAAATCGAAACATAGTCTTTTCTCCTTTTGTTAAATATTGTAATTTATGTGTTCGTGTTAATCTGGCAACTCGTCCAACAGTTCCCCATACTTGTCCGCAATCTCCTGTGCGTCCAGGTTCCGCCCTAACGGGTCTGCGGTGCTGTCCAGGGGTTCGGGTTCCTTTGGGTTGTCCCGGTACTGATACAGAGCTTTTGAAAGGAAAATGCTGACAATCGGGTGGACGCTCCCGGCCAAGGCTGCGGCGCTCAAAGTGTCTGCAAAAGCATCGCAGACAATAGCAAGGTATTCTCCGCTCTTTTCGTCCGGGTGCTTCTGGATGTAGTAATCAAGCGCCCGTCTGCTAATCCCCATAGCCCGCGCAAGCCCCGATTTGGAGGGCAATGCGCCATTCCGCGCACAGGCATCCGTATAGCTGACTACCACCTTTTGCACAAGCTCCGGGTTCCGCAAGTCAATCTTCATCGGGCCTGCCGCCAACTCTGCCGCCAACTGCGATACAAGCGCCTGCACCTTTTCCCCGCCGTCAACATCCTTGCTATACAACCGGCTTGTTAAAACCGTTTCCCGCGCCATTTCCTGCACATCAGATACCGGCATAATGTCATGTTTGGGTTTCATACAACTAACCTCCTTCCCTTTATGTTCGCACGAAAAAGGGCGGTTTACATAACATCGGTTAGCTGTCCCATGCCCGATCCAGCGCTTCCATGACTTCAAGTTGGACGGCATCCAGCATATGAAAGTCAATCAGGTATCGGCCTGCGGCAAAAGCCAGCAGTTCCCGGAGGGCGGGAAAGTAATACCCGTGTCCGCGCCGTTGCAAGCACCAGGGGCGCGGCTCCTTCGGACAGAAGCAGATTTCAAACCGCTTGCCTTTGCGCCCTTCGGCTGAAATGACATTGTACTTATCAAGAATTATCATGATTCTAACACTCCTTTAATCTTGATTTTTGTGGGGTGCATGGTTTTGTTGAGGGGTAGTAATCATGCACTTCATGCACCGGGGGGTGAAATAGGCTAAAGGTGCATGAAGTGAATGAAAACATATCCCTATATAAATCATGCACCCGGCAAGGTTTCCTGTT
>JAEEGL011292277.1_pt1 | contig 23925 bp, 18 predicted proteins | sample 9134231 | NCBI WGS metagenome assembly JAEEGL01 (sample SAMN16246548, study PRJNA631951) | gut metagenome | biome: gut microbiome; feature: rumen; material: fiber-attached | host: Bos | place: Iran: Karaj | collected 2018-10 | reverse complement strand
GGTGAGAACACCAGCAACTGCAAAGTCACGCACACCACATAGAAACGCACTGCGGCACCCAGCATCTTGCTGATGAAGAAAAACCATGCACCGCTCTTGTGGGTGCTACCGCCGAAGCGTTGCTCCAAGTAGCCGTAGATGGAAACGAGGTTGCGCTTGTAGAACAGCGGAATGAGTACGTAAGCGATAACGAAATAGCCCACGATGAAGCCCAATGCCATCTGCAGGTAACTGAAGCCTTTGGTGACAACCATGCCGGGCACCGAGATGAAGGTCACACCCGAGATGGGCGCTCCCAACATGGCGATGGCGACAATGAACCAGGGGGCCTGACGACCGCCACTCAAGGCGGTGGCCGTATCGCTCTTGCGCGACGCAGCCCACGAAATGATAAACAACAGAATGAAGTAGCCAACAATCGTGGCAAGTACAATCCAGGGAGTCATATTCTAGTTTAAAGTTTTAAGTTTAGAGTTTAGAGGGGTTACTCCGGATAGAGGAGGTAGGGACGACGCTGGGCCTTGAAGAGTTCCACATCGGCTTGCCAAGTGGCCTTGATTTCATCAGCGCTCATGCCTTCGGCTATCATCTCACGGACGAGCTTCGTTCCCATGAGCAGGTCAAAGAAATTGCTCTTCAAATAGAACTGGTGACCGTTCTTGGTCAAGTTACGGTAGGCGTCGATGACATACTCCAAATTGATGCCCTTGGCAATAACATCCTCGGGATCCAGGTTGTGCAGATCCACGCCATGGCACAACTTGTCCATCTGCGGTGGTGTCTTGGCACCAAAGCGGCTTGTGGGCGTGAACTCAAAGTCATAGCCCGGCATGTCGGGGTGGCCATAGACCTGAAAAGGCCAGTCAGTGCCTCGACCTAGGCTCACCGTCGTGCCCTCAAAGTAGCACATCGAGGGATAGAGATAGATGGCAAGCATATTGGGCAGGTTGGGGCTCGGGGCAATAGGCAATGTGTAACGCGTCTGGTGCGTGTAGTTTTGGCAAGGGATGACCGTGAGGTCGCACTTCTTGCCGTCCTTGAGCCAGCCCTCGCCGTTGGCCATCTGAGCCAATTCGCCCAGCGTCATGCCATGCACAGTGGGGATGGGCAAACGGCCCACACCTGACTTGAGCGTCATGTCCAGGATAGGCCCGTCAACATACATGCCGTTGGGGTTAGGACGGTCAAACACCATGAACTGCTTGTCGTAGGTTACTGCGGCGTCCATCAGGTTAATCATCGTCACATAATATGTGTAAAACCTGAGACCCACGTCCTGAATGTCGGTCACAATGACATCAATGCTGTCCATCACCTGCTTACTGGGCATGGGTGACTTGCCGTCATAGAGCGAGGCAATAGGGATACCCGTCTTCTCGTCAACGCTGCTCGACACATGTTCACCGGCATCAGCATTGCCGCGGAAACCGTGCTCAGGCGAGAAAATCGTCACCACATTCACACCGTTCTCCAACATCAAGTCGAGTGTGTGCTTGTCGCCCACCATGCCGGTCTGGTTGCTCAGTAGCGCCACACGCTTACCCTTCAGCAGGGGCACGTATTCGCTGGTGCGGGCAGCACCCATCACCACCTCACCTCCCGAAGGAGCGGTCACAGCAGACTGCTGAGCATCGGCGTTGCTCTTGACAACAGCCTTATTCACTTGACTGTTGCATGCGTTGAGTGTGGTCATCGATGTGAGTGACAGCCACATCATCAACATCATCAGCGCTTTTTTAGTCATTCTTTTCATTTTACTCAAATATTGGTTTCTACCTCGCAAAAATAACTATTTCAATTGAATCAACAAACCAAACGACAACAATTTTGCCAAAAACTGGCACACACCCAACTTTATCAAACAACCATAACGACATCAAACAACAAAGACAACAATTATTACATGCAAATTTCAATCATCAAAATACATTAAGCTTGCATATTGAAGACAAAAACCAAGAATAATCACTAACTTTGCCACGGTATAATCAAATATGAAAAAACGATGAAGAAATTACTACTGTACATACTACTTCTAGCCTTAGCTGTCCCGTGCATATCTTTAAGCAAAAAACCTGCTATTGAAGATAAGGCTCATGGCATACCCATTATCAAACCGACTTCGGTAGAAATCATGCCCGATATCAGTTTGGAAGAATTCGAAAAGGCTGATACGGACTATATTGATGTCTATTCCACCTTGTATTGGGGAGGATGCAGTTGGTATTGTGCCGGAAGAATAGATACTATCATGGCTTCAAGCTATCACAAGCCAGAACACAGCTTTACCTATAATGCTGAAAATGCCCACGATTTCAATCATGAGAGTGTGTGGGCCACAGATGGCTGTGGCGTCGGTGAGTATATCGTATTTTCATTTCCCGGCAACTGTCCGCGCATCACATCGGTTGCCATCCTTAATGGTCATGTCAAAAGCGAGAAATCTTGGCGTGATAATTCACGCGTGAAGTCCCTGCTCTTGTATTATAATGATAAACCCTATAAGATGCTGGAATTACAGGATAGTCGCTCACTGCAGTTTTTCGATCTGGATACTTTGGGTTATGGACCGGACCATGACGATTATCCCAACTGGACACTCAAGTTTGAGGTCAAAGAAGTTTATCCAGGCCAAAAGTATGAAGACTGCGTAATAGCCGACTTCATCTTTGATGGTATTGACCATCATTAATTGGGAAAAAACGAAGAGATTTTTGCACAACGTTTCCATCGTCACTGATTCAACAGTTGACGATGGGTTTTTCTGCGTGCGACATAATGTTCAAAATACCACTCCTTAAAACCTTGGGCACACTCTTCTCTTGAAGTGCACATACAACCCAACCAATGATCATAGCGATTGAACAGCAATGCTTTCAATCCCAGGGGAGTGCCATCATCTTCAGGAAGTAAATTAGGCAAATCATAAACTTCGGTATAATGATCGATGTTTATTTGAAGCCTATCACATCCTTCCAGGATCCATTTTATCCACACTCGTTCATAGTCCCAAAAGATTTCCTTTCCTGCTGATAACGATTCGGGCACGTCATCTTCGCCATTGTAGTAACGGCAATCTAATATCAATTCTTCTTTTGTCATAATTGCGCTCTGTTCAATAATCGGTGACTTCTGTGGGTTACATGTAGGAGGTGTCAAGGGAGTCGGTCGGGGGAACTTCGTAGCGGGAGCCGGTGGATTGGTGAATGCGACGGCGAACTTTTTCGCTCATGCCAGGGCGGATGAGCCTGGGGCGGAAACCACTGGAGTTGCGCAGGTATTGGCCATTTTCCTCCTGACGGATGACGCCGTCGTTATACTTGACAATCATGTGATAGGCCATCTGTCGCCAGCGTTTCACCATCTGGTCGCCCACCTCGCAGCCGTAGTCGGTCAAGTGGACAATGGCAGCATTGCGGTCGCTTGTCAACAGGTCGAGGGCGCGTCGTTCCACCTCGGCCTGACGGGCGAAGTAGCTGGCCTGCAGGGAGTCACGCACCTGCTGCAACTCGGGATAGAGCAGACTCCAGCGCGGATAAACCATGTTGCTCACCCAGTTACATACCCAATAGGCGCTCTCATCGCTGAAGGTGTAGGCATCGGCCTTGGGATCATTGTAGCAGTGTGGCACACGGCTGGCACAGCAATAGACGGGCGTGTAAGCCACCATGCCGCTGTCATCGTTGCCCCACCAGATGACACCACCCACCTCACGGGGCATGAACCCTCGCAGCTGGCACACCCAAGTAAAAGCGGTGTGGGTCGTTGCCACCGACCGCTCATGGAACATGGTCGTGCCTTCATCGTCATATCGTGACGGCTGCGGGCGGAATGGACTGTCGTAGATACCTGCACCAGGGTCGTCATCCATGGCAAAAGGGGTTCCCTCAAAGCGGTCACGCAAGCATTCGATCACGTCGCCCACGGTAATCGGCTTGTCAGGGACAATCCACATGGGCAAAGGCTCCACCTCGCTCATGGGCAGCTTGCCCTCGATATAGGGCAAGTAGCGGTCCATGCCCGTGGTCATGTGGCGGTAGATGGCCCACACACGCGAATCGCCCAAACGACGCCCGCCAAAGGTGGGCGGATTGAAAGCGTCACAAAAGCTGAACTCGCTGTCTTTTCCCTTGAAGTAGCCACGCTCACGGGCAAAACTGATGCAGTTGGGCGAAATCATCACGTTGGCGGTATCGGTCAGGTCCACACGACGAATGCGGCTCTGATTGGCATGCGCCATCACGGCATTGTCAGGCACACGCACCGCTATCCACACCACACTGTTACTGCCTGGTCCGCAGCCATTCATCTCGAGAATCCACGCCTCATTGGGGTCACACACCGTGAACGATTCACCCGAGCTACAGAAACCATACTGATTGGCCAGGCTGGTCATCACGCCGATGGCCTCACGCGCCGTGCGGGCCCGCTGCAAACCCAAGTCCATAAGCGACCCGTAATCGATGATGCCTTTGCTGTCTATCAGCTCTTCGCGTCCCTCGAAGGTCGTCTCGCCAATCGCCACCTGCCACTCGTTGATATTGCCCGTGACGAGGTAGGTCTCGGGCGCCTCGGGAATCTCCCCGTGATAAACGCGCGAGTCGCGGTCAAAGATCTTGCGCATCGTGCCAGCGGGATGTTTGCCCGCCTCATAGCGGTACATCTTGTGGCACGCGCCCCACGAATCGATGTTATAGGTACACATCACCGATCCGTCGGCACTCGCTTTCTTGCCCACCAAAATGCTTGTGCAGGCTTCACCATGCGGCAGGTTCAACGCTATCACTGCCAATAACAACAAGAATATCTTTTTCATCTCTATGGTTTTATTATCAGTTTATCCGCAAAGATAATGCATGCGCATCACAAAACAATATTGTTTTGTAATTATCGCACTTACAATTATCGAAAAACAACTCATGCCATAAGCACGGCGCAATATATGCCACCAGAAAAAAACGACTGCATCAAAAAACGTCCCAATGACTCGGCAATCCCCTACGATTTTAATTTCAACCATTGAGCGGAGATCTTTTGCAGATATGTTTTGTTGACATAATAGAGACATATCGCAAAAACAAATGACAAAGACACAACAACCGCCACTGTTGTTAATGCGCCCCAATTCTGTTCCATTTGCTTGACTAAACCTCTGTACATGTACACGTGTACCATGAACAACTCCAGAGAAATCATACCAATATTCGCAAACAACTTGGTAATCATTGCGGGTAATTTCTCAAACAATACAGCGAGTATCACGCACAGCACCGGAGTGATTATTATTAACGGCAGGAAAAAGAGCGAACAAGTCCATTGATAATCAGAAAAACGAACAGAGAAAAAATACAATAAAAACACCCCGAAACCCAAAGCACATAATGAAATCACTTTGTGAGTCGCAGATAATTGAATGTTGCAGCCATCCTTAGCCCAATGTCCGAACATTGATCCTATGAAAAAGATGGGTATGCGAGCAATTGTCATGACTAATGTCCCCCCTTCATTCCTGTTATCAAAAACAAAGACCATCACAAGGGCATATATCGCGGTGAGAATCAATCCAATACCTATAGCCAAAGCATCAACAAAACTCCCATGTTTCTTGTACATATTAAAATAAAACGGAAATATGGCATAGAAAAACAAGATACATGAAATATACCATAACTTATAGGGTATTACCTTCACCCAGTAACCTAGAGTTGTCATACAACACAATAACTCCCAGATACTTTTCAGACTATAGTCCCTCGTAATAACAAATAAGACTATCAGGAATAACCAAAAGACAGGCAGAACCCTTATAAACCTCTTCTTGTAAAATTCTCCTAAACTAAGATTCTTTTTGGATAAAGAGAAATATAAACCGAATCCTGAAAGGAACAAGAAAATATCCACTCCAGCATAGCCATAAGATTTCAACAAATCAAGAATGAAGATATTTGTACTTGTTGGATAATGAAAAATCATAATCCATAATATGGCAAAGCCCATGATAGCACTACGGTGTTTTGATAACAGAGTGAGATAATTGCTCATGAATAATCAGTTGGAGGTAGTAAAAAAAGTCGCTTTTTAAAATTCATTCATGCCATTGATTTATAACGGTTTATAAGATTTGAAACAATCCAAAACACATCACTGCATGCATAATTTCCTCACAAATATCATCAATCATATTAATGTACGCAAGTGTTTCTTTGCAAATCATGCCAATTAGCATTGTCATCGGCTTATTCTATCACATGATCAAGAAACCGGCATTTTAATGAGATTAAAAGACAATCGGCAATTATCAGTTTATAGTCTCTTGTCTTTTTGGGGTTGGTGCTTAGCGCAAGTGGATTCAGACTATTCTCTTGTGAGCGTCGCTTCAGGAGGATTCAAACCCAGCGCCAAGGGGAATACGATGTGGGATGTTTGACTGTCAATTGCAGGGAAAATGAGTAGAATTCGGCCCTGATAACGCAGCGGGAAAAAGCCCTGAGGATTGTAGTCGGTAACCAGGCCGTAATCGGTGCGACGCTTCATTTCATTCTCGGTCATTCCCATAGTTGCGGGTGCTATATAATAACGGGCTGTCTGGAAAGTCCAAGGTATAGTGTCGGTGTGGAGCACAACTGCCATATAGTCCTGACCATGAATGGCAAGAACCGAATCGACAATGTGGGCAGGGTCGCTCACCATGGGTAAGCGAGTGGCGCCGTCAAGAAGACGTCCCTTATGATATCTCTCAAAAATTGAATCGGCTACAAACTGCACATTATCCTTATCATAATAGGCACAATAAACAACCCCATGTGCAAAGAAATTGGAAGAAATGTAATTCATGGGCTTGATGAAGCGGTTATAGCCGTCAAAAAAGCGCTCTTGCAACACTGCCTGCCGAGGGGCCGCGATAATTTCCGCCACCATCCTGTCGTCAAATGCCTTGTACTCTCCCACCATCTTTACACCACGTCCCCAAGTAAATGCCGTCAAAGCCAGGCAAACGAGGACAGCCGCCATGCGCATCCATTGCCAACGGGCCAAGAGCCAATCGGCGATTGTCAGCACAATCAGGAAAGCTACTGTAGCCAACGGCGAATAGGCTCGTTCGCTGATCAATCCCAGCGCAAACATCAATACGACCAAGGCAATGAAGACATAGCACCACACGTTGTGCCGCATCGCCTGACGTCCTCCACGTGTCAGCAAAGCAACAATGCCAACAATAAGAGCCGCAACAGGTGTCACAAAATGCAACATCTTCTCGGTGAAGATAAACCAACGACTGGACAAGAGCTGCGATGCCCCTAAATTAATGGTGATGCCTCCCCCAGCCGCACGTTCCCATGCAGCAGGTGACGCCATGATAATCAGCAGTCCAATTAAGTATCCTATCATCGCCACCACAACGACACGGTCAACCTTGTCCCGATTAAAAAGGTAGTACAGACACAAACCCGCAAAAAAGCCCATAGACGTCGCTTCGTTGAATGCGCCCGCCACTATGGCACACAGTGCCAGCACTATCATTTTCCACCACACCAACTGAGAGGTTTGATGACGTAGCAGATAATAAACCAACAGCAGCGACAAGGTGATAGCCCACATGTAGTTGAAGCTACCCGCCAGCCACAGCATGGTCTCGCCAGGAACGGGATAGCAACAACCCACAACCGCCAACAACGAAGACAATGCCAAAAGTGATCGGCGCCCCGTTGCAATCAAGCTGGAAATATGGGCCATCACGCCGAACATCAACGCATTACACACATTGAACACGCCCTTTCCCAGGAAGCAGCAGAACAACGTGGCAAACACATCGGCGAGACGTCCGTTGGTGCCCATGTAATGGTTACGCAGGGAGCGCAGCACATCACCCAATGACTGGACCCTCGTCCACTCGCCATCGACAAGGAAAAATCCCAAATCATCCTCTTTGAAAGTAGTCAACACATTCAGCCACAGGAAAGCGAGGCAGGCTACTGCCAACAAAGTCCAATAGGCGATATCGTGCCAACGCGAATGGGAGTTTATCATATGGCGATGTTCTTGTGTCATAGTAAACTGATGGTCAGCGAACAAGTGTCTGTTTTCGTCTCAAGGTCATTTCACCCAGTTCCTGAGTATAGTCAAGCGGTATCACAATGTGGGTTGTGGCGGCATCGATAAGCGGGAAAATGAGTAAATGCTTTCCTTGATAATATAGCGGGAAAAAGCCCTTGTATTCAATATCAGAAACGAGTCCATACTGGCGGCGGAACTCACGTTCTTCTTGATGCAACGCGCTATCGGCGTTTTCAAAATAGTAACTTGAAACTTGCGGAGTGGGCCTTAAGGTATCCACATTGAGCACCACAACCATATAGTCTTGACCCGGGAAGCCCAAAACAGTATCTGATATCTCTGGGCGGTCGCTAACAAGAGGCAGCAATTCTGCCCCGTCGAGCAATCGGCCTGAATGGTAACGCTGATACACCGAGTCCGGGACAAACTGCACATTGTCCTTGTCATAGTAAGCGCAATAAGTCGACTCGCGGTTAAAGAAATCGAGCGAGGCATAACGCAACGGTGTTGCGAATCGGCTATACCCTCGAAAATGGAACTCAGGCAAGATGGCGTGTCGGGGTGCTGAAACAATTACATGTTCAACGTTGTCCTCAAACACCTTGAGACTGTGCAAAACCCGCATTCCTCGCGCAAAGCCGTAGATGCTGAGAACGAGTCCTAATGCTATCGCCAGAACGCGCAACCATCTAGCCCATTTCCCATGCGAAAGCAAAGCATCTGCTGCCATTGCCACAACGATAAACGCCGCGGTCGACAATGGTGCATAGGCTCGCTCAAATAAATATCCCAAGGCAAACATCAGGAGTGCCATACAAATCAGGATATAGGTCCATTTGCACTGCTTGACTGGGCGCAATCCCTTCCAGCACAAGGCCACTATACCCACAATTAAGGCGGCGATGGGGGTAATCACACGCGACATCTTCTCGGCAAAGATGAAACTGCGGGAAGACAAGAGTTCGCTCAATCCCATATCCACCACAATGCCACCCAACGCGACACGTTTCCAAGCTGCCGGTGAAACAACGATGAGCAGAACACCAATGAAATAGGCCAGCAGTACCAGCTTTGCATTGCGGTCAAGCTGTTTGCGGTTGAATATATCATACAACACCAAACCGCCAAAGACACCAAATGATGTTGCCTCGTTGAAATTGCCGGCAACCAGAGCCAGCAGCATGAGCAAGATGGTTTTACCCATCCCCAAATGAGTGCCGTGCAGCCGCTGAAGCAGATAGACGACTAACAACGATGCCGTTATCGCCCACATGTAATTGCAACTTCCTGCCACAAACAACATCGTCTGCCCTGGTACGGGATAGGCTACAGCGACATAGGCCGTGAACATCACCAACGCCAGCAATGAACGGCGCCCCGTACTCAACAAGCAAACTAAATGGGTCATCAAGGCAAACACCAGCGTGTTGCACACGTTGAATGCCGGTTTTCCCAAGTAAGCGCAAAAGAGAGTCGCAAAAAAGTCGGCACAGCGGCCATTGGACGTCATGTAGTGGTCATACTGCGAACGCAGGAAATCCATCAGTCCCAGATTGCCCAGCATGGAGAATTCCATGTCGTCCTCTTTATAGGATGTCCACAGGTTCAACACAAAGAAAACCACACATACGGCCAGCATCAATCCCCAATAGGCAACATCATGCCAACGGGACGCTTGTGCTTGTATGTTGTGACGGCGATTATCCATTATAATGAGATGATGAAAACCGAGTGATTATTCAACAGGCTTGACTTCGACTGGATTGGGTCCCTTGCGATAGATTGTAACCGTCTCGTTTCCAGCATAATCAAGAAGTATCTCCATGCGTGCAACCTTGTCGCTCATGAGTGGTAGCACCATCAGCACCTTGCCGTCGTAGCGCAAGGGATAGTAACCGAAGGGGTCACTCTTGCTCATGAGTGCATGTTGGCGGCGGTAGGCCTGCTCTTCGGACGAGAGCGCCTGGGCCGTGTCATTCCAGAAGGCCATACCCACCTGATAGGCAGTGGGCAAGGTATCCAGCTGGAGCGGCATGAGCATATAGTCCTGATCGGGAAACGCCACCAGCTTGCCCACAACGGCGGGGCGGTTACTGGTGAATGGCATCTCTACAGCTCCGTCAAGCAGACGACCACTATGGAAACGCTCATAAACCGAGTCACTGACAAACTGCACATTCTCCTTGTCAAAATAGGCTCGCCAGGTATACTCGTTGGGGAAGAACCAGTCGGATTTCATCGGCAGAGGGTACAAAAAACGGCTATAGCCCTTATAGGGGCACTCTCGCAAAATAACCTGAGACGGCGCCGAGCGAATCTCATTGACCACCTGCTCGTCGTGCTGCTTGTAATCACGCAGAACGATGACACCACGGGCAAAGGTATAAGCACCAATGGCAAGGCACAAAACAATCGCGGCGAGGCGCAGCAACCGGCATCGTCTCATCAATCTATCGGCAACGATGACAACGCCAATAAGCGAGACAGTCACCATTGGGGCGTAAGGGCGTTCGGGATTAAGGCCCAAGACGAACACGACAAGCGTCAACATCACCAGCAAATAGGGCCACACGCTCTTCCTGAAGGACTTTACCCCCTTCCATATCAAGGCGACAACGCCTAATAAAATGGCGGCAATAGGTACCATGAAATGAAGCATCTTCTCGCCGATTATGTAGCAACGGCTTTGCAGCAGAGCCATCAAAGGCATATCCACAACGATGCCACCATCTGAGGCCCTCTCCCATGCTGCTGGTGATGCCACAATGAGCAGAACACCCAGCAGATATCCCGACATTGCCACAAGAACGACCCTATCGACTTGACGACGGTTGAAGACATAGTACAGAACCATGCCACCGAAGAAACCGAATGACATCGCCTCGTTGCCAGCCCCAGCAAGCATCGCCCACAACACGAGCAGCACTTGTTGCCACCAAGTCAATTGGCGATGACTGTGATTGAGCATGTAATACAATAACCAAAGACTAGCCGTGATAGTCCACAAATAGTTGCAACTCCCTGCCAGCCACAGCATTGTCTCGCCAGGAACGGGATAACAGGTACCGATGCAGGCATAGAGCATGGTCTGGGCCAATAGCGAACGATGGCCAGTCGCCAATAGACTCACCACATGGGCAAGCAAACCGAACATCAAGGCATTGAACACATTGAACAGCGGTTTCCCCAACAGGCCACAGAAGAGTTCTGCCACCATGTCAGACGTTCGGCCATTGGTGATGAAAAATTTATTCCAATAGGAATGCAGCAGGTCTCCCAACGACCTGACATGGGTCAGGTCGCCGATTACCAGCGAGTGTAGCATGTCGTCCTCCTTGAATGGTGTCAGCAAGTTCATCCAATAGAACACGGCACAAGCCACCAACAGGAGCGACCAGTAGGCGACATCATGCCATCGTCTGGTTGACTGAGCATCCAAGAGATCAGACCATTTCATGACAATCAATAACAGGTATCAACAAATGAGGAGTTAGAAGTCTTGATGATAACACTCCTAACTCCACACTCTTTAGTTCTTAGCTATTTACACTGTGAGAATCTCCTTCTCCTTGGCGGCAAACAGTTCATCGATTTTCTTCATGAACTTGTCATGAATCTTTTGAACCTTCTCCTCTCCGTCCTTGGAGATGTCCTCGCTCATGCCTTCCTTAACGGCCTTCTTCAAACCCTCAATAGCCTCGCGACGGGCATTACGGATGCTCACGCGGGCCTTTTCGCTTTCGGCCTTGGAGTCCTTAACCAGAAGTTTGCGGCGTTCCTCGGTCAAGGGAGGGATGTTGAGACGGATAACCTCACCGTTGTTAACGGGCATGATGCCCACATTGCTGTCGATGATGGCTTTCTCAATGGTTCCGATCATGTTGCGCTCCCAAGGCATGATAGCGATGGTACGCTGGTCGGGAGTGCTCACGTTGGCCACGTTGTCGATGGGCACGGGGCTACCATAATAGTTCACACGGATGCCGTCAAGAATCTTCACATTGGCTTTGCCTGCACGGATGTGTGCAAGGGTGTCATCGAGGAAATCCACGGCTTCCTGCATCTTTTTCTCGGCTGCGTCGAGATAGAATTTCACGTCGTTCATTGTCTTGTCTTTTTATTGTTTTGTTATTTTATTGTTGTTTTATTGGTCACGAAATTACACCATTTGCCACAACCTTACAAATATTTTGCCAAAAATGTTAAATTAGACCCCATCATCTAGCCGTGGCCATGACGGATTGGATCCTGTTCTCGTCAAATCAATGGACTCTCCGTCCAGGGCGAAGGGCGAGAATTCAAGTATGGCTATCTCGTCATCAACAATCGGGAAAATAAGGTACTCGTGACCCTGATAGAGCAATGGGAAATAAGCAACGGGAAGCAAAGGCGTATGATCGGCCTTGAAAGCCCTGGCCATCTGATAGGAACGTGAAACCGTGTCTTGGCTCATCTTTACCGCCATGTAATCAAGGGCCGGTACAGCAAGCACCTCCTCGATTTCACCACACTGTGAAACAAAGGGCATGGGCACGGCGCCTTCAAGCAGACGTCCCCCTCTGAAGCGGTCATATATTGAATCAGAGACAAACTGAATGTTGTCTATATCATAGTGGAAGCAGAGCGATTCCTCACGGATGAGGAAATTATCTGACTCAAAATTGAAATATTTGATGAAACGGCTATAATCCTTGAAAACAGGTTCCTTGATGACGACCTGACGGTCGGGGCACTGCCTGATGTCAGCATCAACCTGATTGAAAAATGCTTGATAATGCTTCATGATGCTCAGATTGACAGGATAGAACCTGGCACAGATGACCAAACCCGCAACCACGACGGCCAATCGCAGCCATGGTGCACGCTCCAGCAAAGCATACAAGCCCATCGCCATCACCACAAACCCTGCCATCGACGCCGAGAAATACAATCGCGGCTGACCCTTGCCAACGACAAAGGCAAAACCGATGAGCGCCAAGAACACCCACGGCCACGGAGAACGGGAAACAGCCTTCTTGAAACCAAGACTCACCAGCGCAACAACCATAACGACCAAGGCTGCGATGGGAGTGACATACTTCAACGAAAGATCCACAAGGACACGCAAGCGCTCGACCAGCAATGAGAACACACCGGCCTCGTGGGTAACCTCGGCCGAAGCACGGAACCAAGCTCCGGGACAAGTGAGCAGGAGCAAGACTCCCAACAGGTAACCAGTCATGGCTATCACCACAGCACGGTCCACCTTGTTGCGATTGAACAGGTAATACACTACCATACCACCAAAGACGCCTAGTGTCGTGCCTTCGTTGATGCCTCCAGCAAAAAACGACAACACCAATACCAAAGCGCCCAACAGCCAACCAGGACGGCCGTTGCGATGCCCCAGCAGGTAGGCAATGAATAGCATTGACGCCGTGAAAGCCCACAGATAGTTAAATGAAGCAGTAGCCCACAGCAAAGTCTCTCCAGGCACTGGCATGGCAGTGACCATATAGGTAAAGAGCATGACCAGCACCATGACGGAATTGCGTCCTGTGCTCATGCGGCTCAACATATGGGCCATAACACCGAATACCAACGTGTTGCAAACGTTGAACACCGTCTTGCCTAGGATTCCATTGAAAGTGAAGGAGATGATATTGGCCAAGCGGGCATCATATTGATAATATATCACCCACGACCGCAACACATCCAGCAGGTTCCTGACAGGTTTTATCGATTGGGCACCGACAGAGGAGTGGAAAATGTCATCATCCTTGATTGTGGTGTACATGTTCATCAGCAGGAACAATGCGCAGCCGCCAACCAGCAACACCCAATACAATACATTGGGCACCTGTCGGGAGCGCTCATTGGCTCCAATGGACGATGTGACGTTCCAGAACTTCATAGTTCTTTCTCTCCGTTGAACTCACGAACGATGTAGTCGGGACGGTTCTTGGTCTCGTTGTAGATGCGACCGATATATTCGCCGATGATGCCCAATGACAACAGTTGAATGCCTCCCAGGAACAATATGAGTATCACCAGCGTGGGATATCCCTGTACCGGGTCACCATAGATGAGCGCCTTGATAAACACATAAATCATGTAGAGGAAGGCGCACAAGGAAATGACAAAACCCACGATTGTAGAGATGCGCAGCGGTGCGCTGGTGAATGAAGTGATACCGTCAATGGCAAACGAGAACAGTTGCTTGTAATTCCATGATGACTCACCGGCAACGCGATCGCCTTGCTCAAACTCGACATCCTTCTTCCTGAAACCTATCCAGCTGTACATCCCCTTGGTGTAACGCTCGCTCTCACGCATCTTTCTCAACGCATTGATGCAGCTACGATCCAGCAGGCGGAAGTCTCCGACATTCTGCAGCACGTCAAAGCGCGACGAGCGTTGCAATATCTTGTAGAACTGCAATGACAGGCGTTTGCGCAGCCAACTCTCTTTGCCGCGAGTCTTGCGCTTGGCATACACGTCGTCGTAACCCTGCTCCCACCACTTGATCATCTCGGGGATGAGCGTGGGCGGATGTTGCAGGTCGGCATCGATGATGACCATGCAGTCACCCGTCACATAGTCAAATCCAGCCAGCATGGCATTTTCCTTGCCAAAGTTACGTGACAGGTCCACATAGTTGACACGGCTGTCCTGCTGACGAAGGCGTTGCAACACCTGCAGCGTGCCATCGGAACTGCCGTCATTGACGAACATCAGTTCCCACTCATAGTCATGCAGGCTGTCCATGAGTTTGACCAGTTCAGGATAAAGCAAGGGCAACGACTGCTCCTCGTTAAAACAGGGTATGAGGATTGATATCTTCTTCATTGGCTAAGTATTGGATTAATGCCACGAAATTAGTGTAACTTGAGAGATTGTGCAAATAAATCACCTGAAAGTAAGTGACGACAGACGATCGTCCGAGAGGAAAGCGGCAGCCTCGGCCACTTCCTCAGGGGTGACAGCCATGATGTTAGCGATGGTCTCGTCAACGGTAGCCACCTTGTTGTGATAGAGCAGACCACGGCCTGCGCGCATCGCCAGGAACTCGGTGTTGTCGGCAGCCACCACGAGTTGCCCGCAATACTGCTTTTTGTATGCCTCCAAACGACGCACCGGGAGCAGTTCCTGGCCCAAGCGTGTCGTGATGCGCTCGATAACCCTCAGGCTGGAACGCACATCATCGGGGACACAACCGAGATAAATCTCCATCCAACCGCAGTCACTGAGCAGGGTGAGCGTTGACTCAACGGTATAGACATAACCACGGCGTTCACGCAATTCCACATTGAGCAAGGAGTTCATGCCCGGTCCGCCCAGAATATTGTTCAGCAGCATCAAGGCAAAGCGCAGGGGATGCCCCATGTGAGGCATGCGGGCTCCCACTATCGTGTGGGCCTGATGAGTGCCTATCGTGACATCCTGCCTAAACGGCGTCACCTCGCACGGTATGACACGGTGGCGCGGTGCCATTGCATGGCTCATTGTACCGAAACACTTCTCAGCCAATCGGAATACCCGATCGGGACGTTCCGGGCCCACCGAGAAGAAGACCATGTTGGCGGGCACATAGAGCATCTTGAGATAGCGCAGGCAGTCATCACGGGTAAGTTGTTCAAGATCATCTTTCTTACCCAGTATATTATGTCCTAATTCACTGCCGGCAAACAACAAATCCTCAAAGTCATCATAAATGGCATCGCTCGGTGTATCACGATAGCTGGCGGCTTCCTCAAGCACGACATCACGCTCACGGTCCAACTCGTCCTGGGGAAACACCGACCACTGCACCAAGTCGGCCAACAGGTCCACGGCGCGCGGCAGGTGACGGTGAGGGAAGATGGAATAAATCATCGTGCCCTCCTTGGTCGTGTAGGCATTCAGTTCACCACCCACGCGCTCCATACGGTTAAGGATGTGCCAGGCACGGCGGTGTTGTGTGCCCTTGAAGATGGTATGTTCGACGAAATGAGCCAGGCCGTAGTGACCCTCCTGCTCATCGCGGCTACCTGCATTCACAGCGAGTCCGCACCAGGCCACTTGGGCCGTTGTGGAGACATGCACCAGACGCAGTCCGTTCGCCAGGGTGTGATAATATATATTGTCACTCATGGCTACAATCGGGAGTTGATGTGAAGAACATGCTGCACTAGCAGCATCTCATGGATATCGGCACGAAGCACGTCCATGTCGTCATAGTTCGGGTTCTCGCTGCGCAGTACCACCACATTGGGATCGGTGTGACGCCGCACATACTTCACCACCCTGAAATCATCAAGCTGGACAACATAAATCTGCCCCCAATAGATCTGGCTCATGTTGCTCACCTCCCTAACCGCCACGAAGTCACCATCCTGGATAACGGGAGCCATCGAATCCCCGCTCACACGCACAATGCGGCAGTTAGGGCTCATATTGGGCAGATTTACCCAGCCGATGATGTTCTCGGTAGCAAAGAGTTCGGCGCGTCCCGATGAAGCCCCGGCAGTAGCATCAACGTCATAGACCGGCGTAGCAGTGACAGCGTCACCATTCTTCAACGCCACGTGCCCATCGGTTGAGTCGACGCGCACGGGTGTTTTGCCAAACGGCAAGTCGGTACCGTCAAGCAGCCACTCCTTGGAAACACCGAGGTTTACCACCAGGCGGTTGAGGAACGAGTCACTCAATGGCATGTGAGCATTGAGATATTTGGAAAGATTGGATGTGTCCACACCGATGCGCTCGGCAAACTGCACTTGCCGGACACCCATTTCCTTCATCAGGTATTTGATACGGGCTATAATTTCAGCATTCTTTTGAGCATCCATAGTAATATATTTTTCGGTTTAAGGCTAGAGGCTTCACAAAGCGAAATCCTTCTAAACCCAATAAAAACACGGCAAAATTACCACAAAAAATTGCATTATGCAACCAAATAACCATTTTTAAGCCATCAATCCACCACAACTTGCACCTTTTTACTATATTTGCGCTCTGATAAAAAAAGCCGTTTCATGAAGAAATTGTGGATCACGACCATATTGATGTTGATGATACTCATCTTGGGTGCCTGTGTCAAGCCAGCCCGCAATTTTCCACCTGACAACAAGAGTGTGAGGCTGGACTCCACCAACCTGCCCATCGTGTGGATCGAGGTAGGTGGAGACTCTATCATGCGCGATAAGCGCATCCAAGGGAGCATGAAGGTCATTGACAACGGTGAGGGCAGGTTTAACTATGCCGACACTGTCGCCCATCCTGGCCAACGCATCGATTATCAGGGTTACATCGCCATCAGGCAACGTGGGAATTCCACATACAACAACAGTCCCAAGAAGCCCTATTCATTCCGTACGCTCGCCGAGCCCATGTGGCGTGGCATTGCCAAGAAACAGAAGGTTTCCCTCTTGGGAATGAGCCGGGACAGCAACTGGGCCCTGCTGGCTCCATATGCCGATAAAAGCATGATGCGCGACATGCTAACGTGGGAATTGGCCCGACCATGGATGGAGTTCACGCCCCAAGGCCGATACTGCGAGCTCTATGTTGACGGCATCTATTATGGCGTGTACATTCTCTCGGAAGTCGTCTCCAAAGGCCGGTACAGACTGGACCTTCTTTCCCCAGGTGATCACGGAGATGCGCTCACGGGCGATTACCTGATGGAGGTGGACTGCAATGACGATGTGACTTACACATCCAAACATCATCCCCTGACAGCCGACGGCAAGCCTATATCCAGTCACCGAATCCTATTCCAATACAAGTCACCCGATCATGATGAGCTGAGTGAAGAGCAATTGGCCTATATCAACCACCGAATCGATGAGATGGAAAACGCCTTGCAAGCGGGTACCTATGACCAATATATCGATGTGTCATCCTTTATTGATTATCAGCTGATGATGGAGCTGTGCCACAACGTCGATGCCTACCGCCTGAGCGGCAAGTTCTACAAGCGTCGCGACAATGTTGACCCGCGCTTCAAGATGGTGGTATGGGACACCGATCTGGCCTACGGCAACGCAGATCACCGTCAGGCGTGGCGCACAGACACATGGATGTATCAGAACAACGATATCATGCTACAGGAACAGGAGGTCTACATGGTTCCCGGGTGGTGGTACTGGCTCAACAATGACCCTAAATACACCACCCAGCTGAAATACAGATGGAAGCAGCTGAGAACCACTAACCTGAGTACCGAGAGAATCATGGCAACAGTCGACTCGCTCGCTAATGTACTGACCTCGCATGGAGCCGAGCTGCGCAACAGCCAAGCCTGGCCATGGTGGAGTGTGCGCGTGTGGCCCAATCATTATGTCGCCAGCAGTCACGCCGACGAGGTCGATTACATCAAGCAATGGCTGCTCCAGCGCCTAGCCTGGATGGATGAACAACTGAAACAGTAAGAAGGATTAAGCCAAGTGACTTTTTATCACAAAGTATCATGAAATGTAAGAATTTCTATGTACATTTGTGGGTTGAAAAATAGAAGAACCATTAACAAGTAATATCACTATGAAATTAGTTGACAGATTTTTGAAGTATGTGAAGTTCGACACCCAGAGTGACGAGCTCACTAATCTGACGCCATCAACCCCCGGGCAGATGGTATTTGCCAAGGAACTGGAGAAGGAATTGCATGAGATGGGCCTGAGCGATATCTCTCTCGACGAGAACGGCTACCTGTTTGCAACGTTGCCCGCCAACACCGACAAGGCCGTGCCCACCATCGGCTTCATCGCACACATGGACACCGCCCCCGACATGAGTGGCCACGATGTGAAGCCCCGCATCGTCAAGTATGAAGGAAAGCCCATCGTCCTCAACGAGGAGACCAACATTGTGCTTGACCCGCAGCAGTTCCCCGAGATGAACGACTACATCGGGCAGGAATTCATCGTCACTAGTGGCGACACCCTGCTGGGTGCTGATGACAAGGCCGGCATCGCCGAGATACTGAGTGCCATCGAGTGGTTGCAGGAGCATCCCGAGGTGAAGCACGGCAATATCCGCGTGGGCTTCAATCGTGACGAGGAAATCGGTTTGGGTGCCCATCACTTTGACGTGGAGAAATTCGGCTGCGACTGGGCATACACCATAGACGGAGGAGCCGTCGGCGAACTGGAATACGAAAACTTCAACGCTGCGAGTGCCAAGATTACCTTCAAAGGCCTGAACGTGCATCCCGGAGCCGCCAAGCACAAGATGCTCAACTCCATGCGTGTTGCCTTGCAGTTCGCGACTATGTTACCGCGTTGGGAGACCCCCGAACATACCGAAGGCTACGAGGGATTTTACCATCTCATCAGCATGCAGGGCGGAGTGGAGAACACCACGTTAAGCTATATCATCCGCGACCACGACCGTGACCGCTTTGAGAGCCGCAAACGTGAAATCGCTCACCTGTGCAATAAGATCAACTGCGAGTTCCCTGACTGCGCCACATGCGAAATCAAGGACCAGTATTATAACATGCGCGAGAAGATTGAGCCTGTCATGAACATCATCGACATGGCCAAGCAGGCCATGGAGAACGTGGGTGTAACACCCAAGGTGCAACCCATCCGCGGTGGCACGGACGGTGCCCAGCTCTCGTTCAATGGACTCCCCTGCCCCAACATTTTCGCTGGAGGCATGAACATGCACGGACGCTACGAGTACGTGCCTATTCCCTCGATGGAAAAGGCCATGCTGACTATTGTCGAAATATGCAAACTCGTGGCTCAGTAAAAGAGACGCAAACAAAAAACAGCCAATAAATTTGGCGGGTATGGTTTTTTGACGTACCTTTGCACCGCTTTTTGGGAGATTCGCTAGCTCAGCAGGTAGAGCACATCCCTTTTAAGGATGGGGTCGTGGGTTCGAGCCCCACGCGAATCACAATGAGAAGAGTGTGATTCTATTAAGGGTCGCACTCTTTTTTAGTGGATGATTTTAGAAGAAAACAAGCAGGGTCCCAGCCAACAGCCGGAACCCTGTTTGTTTAAATGTCAGTAAAGTAGGGATTAACCCATGATGATGTCAATCTCGCTGTTGATGTCGGCGATGTTGATTTCACCGTCTTGGTTCACGTCGGCACGCTTCATAGTGCCCTCATCAGCAGAACCACCCAGGATAATGTCGATAATGGTGTTCACGTCTGCAACGTTGACCTCGCCGTCACCATTCACGTCACCGATTCTATATTCGGGCTCAGTCATCTCGATGAATACATTCTCATCAAGGTATGCCATGCGGCGACGGAGCCAGTCCTCAACATAGTCCATTTCCTCACTCAGGTTAAGAGGCTTGTAAGCAAGGTCTGAATCCTCGCTCCAACGGCCTTCCTCGCGGGCAGCAGCACCGCACTCCTCCAGATTCTCGATGGCACTGCGGTAGCGGTTAACCAGACTATCAGTGTTCAGAACCGTTTCACGCAGTTCTTTGTAGCGGTCAACAACTTCGTTGTGGTAATCCATCGTGTGCCACATGGTAACCATAGGCATGTGGTATACCCAGTTAAGCTCACGTTCGGGCTCAACAGCTTTACCACGAGGAACTTCTGGAGCATAACTCTGACCTAAGCAGATGTCCAGATCCCAAGGAACCATTGTCAGACGGGGATGCTCGGTGATGTCATGGCACGCATAGAAGATATTCTTGCTCTCGTTATCAAGAGCCTGCAGGGTGGCGATGAAGATGAAATAGTCTTGCATGACAGGTACGTCGAAATAGTAACCCATGCTGTCAACGCGGGCACTCATGTTCTCATCGGCACGCTTTGCAAAATGAACAGCATTCTTAAGCGTGGTCCAATCAGCTCGACCAATTTCATCATAATCAGGATATTCTACCTCAAAGCCGTCCCATTTGTCTTTATTAGGATATTTGTAGGGATTACTCATGGATACAGTGCGTGTCCATCTGTGAGCCATCCACAATTGACCGTGGAATTCCTGATTCTCCTCGTCATAGCGTTTCAGCTTCAGCTGCTTGCGGTCGATGGGCTCGCACATGTTGTAGATACCACGGTACTCGCCGTTGAGCATAACCTCAACCATCTGGCCACGGGAACCATTGTGGGCGTTAGGCAGGGTGTCGCTGTACCAGGGGCGGCGTGCCATATCAAGCCACAAATCGGTGCCAACGCGGTTGCGGACACGCAAGAAGTCCATCTGACCGGCGTCAAGAATCCAGCTGTTGTCATTGCGAAGACCGAAGAAACGGTGATTCTGCTTGGTGCTGTCTTCCTCGTTGACAAACTTGATGCGGTAGTTGCGTTTGTGTTTACCGTTGGCATCGGTGGCGATACCGCGGGTCTTCACCTTAGCCATCAGAGGCTCAGCATATGCCGAATCAGGCTCGCTCACGTAAACACTGGCATAACTGTAAGTGTCTGTGAATTCTCCAAACAACTCTACGATAGGCAGCCATGTAAAGGTGACTGAGCCTGTAATGAGGCTATCGCCAAGATGGGCTGTCAAGATATACTCCTTGCCACCAGCAATGGAGTCAAAGGTTACGAAATCTTCGTTGTTGACAGAAACACCCTCGATGACGAGGTCGGTCAACTCGTCGCCAAAGCTCACCTGGGCGGTGAAGTCCTGGCCAAACATGGATTGCGGCACGCTGCACAACCAGATGTTGTTGAGCGTGTCTAAAGGTGCACGGTGGCCGCCGATGTTAAGGGTCTGAGCCACTGATGTGGCAGCCGTCAACATGAGGGCCATGGCCAAAAGTAATTGTTTCCTCATGAAATCATTTATTGGTTAGTAAAATTGTTGTTTCCTCTTGTTGTATTTGATAGTAGTGTAAAGCTTTGTGCTCAAATCGGGAGCAAGCTTCCCGTCTGTCTGTCAAATGCTTCAATGTCAAGACAATTGACATGTGCCGCGAAAAAACGCCGCAAAGATACTAAAAATGTTGATAACCTGACTAAAAACCACTTTTTTCTTGTGTTTTTTATTCAAATCGGGAATGATTGATGGGCGATTGCGCGTGTCGCAACTTTTTCTGTTGTGAATGCAACTTTAAATCATTAGCGGTCTTTTTCAAGCATCATGGCTCGTTGGATGGGGCAGGGTGTGACGTCATTTGGCTCTTCACATTCTTTAAGAAAAATATTCTTCAGTTTTTGATTGTTTTTTACCTCTCTTCAACCAAAAAAGAAGTACCTTTGTTGGCTCAAATAAACAAATCTTGAAAATTACTCGATAGCAATGAAAATATTTACAAACGATGGACTGCGTCGCATCGGCGATCGCACTGTGGAAAAGGAAGGCATCGACATGCTCGACCTCATTGAGAGGGCGGCTTCGGCGGTCTCCTACGAGCTCATTTCACGATGGAGAACCTCCAAGCGCTTCGTCTTTTTTGCAGGTCCTGGCGATAATGGCGCCGACGCACTTGCCGTAGCTCGCATGATGTATGAGCAAGGCTATAGGCCCGAAGTATATCTGTTCAACATCAAGTCAGCACAGTTGTCCCCATGCTGTCTGGCTAACCGCGACCGCCTCTTGCAGACGGTTGGAGATGACATCGAGTTTATCGAGGTCATCCAGAACTTCACGCCACCTGAACTTGACAAGAACGATGTAGTCGTTGACGGCTTGTTTGGCAACGGTTTGCGCACGCCCCTCAAGGGTGGTTATACCTCGCTGGTGCAATACATCAACAGCAGTGGCGCTTATGTAGTCTCAATTGACATCCCCTCAGGAATGTTCGGCGAGTGGAACATGGGCATTGACCGCCGTAATATCATCCATGCCAACCTCACGCTCACCTATCAGAGCAAGAGACTGGCCTTCTACTTTGCAGAGAATGCCGATTGCGTCGGTGAGTGCAAGGTGCTTGATATCGAGCTGGATAGCGAGGGCATAGCCCGCACACCCACCGATTTCTATCTCATTGAACGCGATAACGTCCATGAGGTGATGAAACCGCGCAATCCCTTCATCAATAAGTATGACAACGGCACAGTGCTGCTCATCGCCGGCAGTTATGGTATGATGGGCGCCGCAGTGCTTGCCGCTAAGGGTGCTTTGCGTGCAGGTGCAGGTTTGGTGACAGTCCATGCTCCGCGATGTGGTTATCAGGTATTGCAGACGGCAGTTCCTGAGGCACTCTTCGAGCCTGACCGTGATGAAATCTTGACAAGTGCTATTGATTTGCGCCACACCCACAGTGTGGTGGCCCTGGGACCTGGAATGGGTGTGAACGATGTGACCCTCGAGGCCGTTCATCAGTTCATCATGAATTTCAAGCGTCCGTGTCTGCTGGATGCCGATGCCCTCAACTGCATCGCCCGTCGCCCGATGCTCTTGAAGAGCATCCCGCCCCGTTCCATCATCACCCCGCACGCCATAGAGTTTGACCGCCTCTTCGGCGAACATACGACCGACGAGGAACGTCTCAAGAAGGCTCTTGATGTGTCCAAGATCTACAACATCACCATCGTCCTCAAGGGACATTACACGATGACGGTGCGTCCAGACAGCAAGATTTACGTCAACAGCAGTGGCAATCCTGGTATGGCGACTCCGGGCAGTGGTGATGTGCTTACAGGTGTTATCTCAGCGCTCATCGCCCAGAATTATCCCGCCGATTGGTCGGTTGTGCTCGGCGTTTACCTCCACGGATTGGCAGGTGACCTGGCAGCACAGGAACATGGCACCTATGGTATGATAGCCAGCGATATCGTCGAAAATCTGGGCAAGGCCATTGCCGAGGTGATGAAATAGTAGGACCGCGCTCTGTCAAGGTTTTATAAACAAAAAATTAGTGGTTGATAATCAATCGATTATCAACCACTAATTGTACCTGAAGTGGGACTTGAACCCACACGGCCGCAATGGCCAAGGGATTTTAAGTCCCTCGTGTCTACCGATTCCACCATTCAGGCAT
>JAEEGL016583181.1_pt1 | contig 23926 bp, 22 predicted proteins | sample 9134231 | NCBI WGS metagenome assembly JAEEGL01 (sample SAMN16246548, study PRJNA631951) | gut metagenome | biome: gut microbiome; feature: rumen; material: fiber-attached | host: Bos | place: Iran: Karaj | collected 2018-10 | reverse complement strand
CGCAGCGTCGCCTGCGAGACCGGTTCGGAAATATCGCCGCCCGGCGGGGAAACCGCGCCGATCGCCGTGACCGCGCCGGTTCTTCCCTCGGAGCCAAGCGTCTTGACGCAGCCCGCGCGCTCGTAGAACTCCGCAAGACGGGAGGAAAGATATGCGGGATAGCCTTCTTCGCCGGGCATCTCCTCGAGACGACCTGACATTTCGCGCAGCGCCTCAGCCCAACGGCTCGTGGAGTCCGCCATGATTGCGACCTTGTAGCCCATGTCACGGAAATATTCCGCAATCGTGATGCCCGTATAGATGGACGCTTCGCGCGCCGCAACCGGCATATCGGACGTGTTTGCAATCAGAACGGTACGCTTCATCAGCGACAGTCCCGTGCGCGGGTCCTTGAGTTCGGGGAACTCCATCAGAACGTCGGTCATCTCGTTGCCGCGTTCACCGCAGCCGACGTAAACGATGATATCCGCATCCGCCCACTTCGCCAGCTGATGCTGCACGACCGTCTTGCCGCTTCCGAACGGACCGGGAACCGCTGCGACGCCGCCCTTTGCAACCGGAAACAGCGTATCGATAACGCGCTGACCGGTGACCATCGGCTCGTTCGGCGGGAGTTTCTCGGCGTACGGCCTGCCCTTACGTACCGGCCACTTTTGCAGCATCGGCAGTGCAATCTCCCTGCCGTCCTTTTCCAATTTGGCAATCGGTGTGACGATGTTCGCTTCGCCCTCGAAAATCCAGGTCAGTTTGCCGGACACGTTCGGCGGAACCATGATCTTATGAAGAACCGCTTCGGTCTCCTGCACGGTGCCCAGAATGTCGCCGCCCGTAAGCTCGTCGCCGACCTTGGCAACCGGAACGAAGTTCCAAAGCTTTTCGTGATCCAGCGCGTCAACCATGATGCCGCGGGTAATGCGGTCGCCCGCCTGCTCACGAATCTTGTTCAAGGGACGCTGAATGCCGTCGTAGATCGATTCGATCAGCCCCGGCGCAAGCTCAACCGAAAGCGGCGCGCCGGTGGACACGACCGGTTCGCCGGGACCGATGCCGCCGGTCTCCTCGTATACCTGAATGGACGCCTTGTCCTCGCGCAGCTCGATGACTTCACCGATCAGATGCTTGTCCGAAACGCGGACGACGTCGAACATCTGCACATCCGCCATGCCGCTTGCGACGATCAAGGGTCCCGAAACCTTTACAATAGTTCCTTGCATACTCTTTCTCCTGTTATGAATTGCTCAAAATGTCCAAACCGACCGCCTTTTCGACGTTCTCCCGAATCGCCTTCATGCCGATGCCCTGCGTACCGGACGCATCGGGGATCGGAATGATCGCGGGATAGGCTTCCCCCTGAAACTCGCGGATCGTCTCTCCGCAGAACGGGTACATCGCTTCGGTGACGTAAACGACCGCGTAGCCGGTGCGTGCCAGACGGTGCAGGGTCTTGTTCGCCTGCTCTCCGTCCGTGACGGGATAGACCTCGATGCCGACCGCTTTGAACAGCAGGATCGAATCGCGATCGCCGATGACGGCGCACTTACCGTTCGCCATACAGCATCACCAACCTTTCGCGGATCACGTTTTCGGGCAGACGGTTGCGCTTCGCCGTGACGATCAGGCGGACCGCCTTGCCCTCGCGTTCCTTTGCGAGATAATACCCCACGACCGGATAGATCGTTTCGGTCTCGTATTTATGCGCGGAAAGCAGCGACACGAGATAGTTGTCGCGCGCTTTCTCGATCTCGGAAATATTGCCCGTGCGCTGCATGGCGTTCAGTCCGTGCAGCAGCGCTTCCCTGCAGACGCTCTTTTCGAGCACGCGGTTCAGAGAGTCGAACGACAGCTCGTAGGCGTTGTACAGATCGCGATACCCGATGCCGCCCTCCGGCAGGATCACCTCGTCGAGCGTTTCGATCGAAGCGCCCGTCGCGCGAAGCCGCAGGAACGTCAGCACGTTGTCGAAGTCCGCCTGCGCTTTGAAATAGTGCGAAAAGACCGGCTGTTTTTCGGTCGTTTTCAATGCATGCGCAAGGTATGCGCGATCCAGCGCGATCGAGATGTTGCGCGGCTCGACGCGGATCTCCAGCTGTTTTTCGAGCTTGTTGAGCGTCTCCGCAAAGATCGGCGGCAGCGCCTGATACTGGCGCGTCTGGACCATTTCGGAGAGGACTTCCTTTTCGAACAGACCGCCCGGCGTGAACACCGGCTCCGGCTGATTGAGAAGCCGCGCCTTGATCAGCACCTTGAGGTTCTGCACGTCCGCGCGCAGCAGGAAAAGATCGGTGATCGCAGGGTTCGGCGAGATCTCGCGGACCTCCTGCATCGCGTCAAAGAGCTCGCGTTCGATCATGCGCTCGACGTCCGCTTCGGTCGCTTCGGGCAGATTGCCGTAACGAACGTCGGACAGCGTGCGCATTGCATCCTGGAGGGAGCTGTCCGCCATGCGCTGAACCGTCTGCGGCTCCAGAAGCCGCTTGTTCAGCGCGGACAGCCTTGCGCAGGCATATGCGTAACTCGGTTGCGGCATAAGCCTTCCCCTCCCTTACCGGAACAGAATCTTCGCGACGTTCGTTTCTTCCGCGTCGCGCAGTTCGCGTAGAATGGACTTCATCGAGCAGTCCTTTTCATAGCTTCCGCCGTACAGAATGAAGCCGGCTTCCGCGTCGGCGTCCCGGTCGGAGATCTGTACCCGAAACGGCAGCTGCCGAATCGCGCGTGCGATCGCTTCGCGATCCGCCTTCGCGGGCGCGACAACGTCGTTCTCCTTCGCTTCCGCCTTCAGGATCGACAGGAACAGCTTTTCCCGCTTCTCGAACGGCAGATCGAGCATCTTCCGGTACGTTTCGGCAAACACGTCGTCCAGCAGCGCGCGCTTGTCGCGCAGCGCCTCTTTCTTGCCGTCGAGTTCCGCGCGCGTCTTGAAGCCGTCGATCACGGCTTTTGTCTGTTCGGTACGCTCCTTTTCGGACTGTTCCGCACGTCTTGCGATCTCCGCTTCGGCCGTCTCACGGATGCTGTTGCAGGAAGCCTCGGCGTCGGCAAGCACCTTCGCGGCCGTTTCCCTCGCGTCCGCTGTGATTCTGTCGATGAGGTTGACTGCACTCTCGTTTCCCATACCGTGCCTCGCGCTTACTTGATGCCGTTGACGAGCAGGAACGAGATGAGCAGAGACAGAACGGCGTAGGTCTCGACCATGATCGCCATGACCATGCCTTTACCGCTTTCGGTGGGTTTCTTCGCAACCATGTTGATACCGGCGACGGCAACCTTGCCCTGATAGATCGCGGACACGAGACCGCCGATGGCGATCGGCAGACCTGCGACCAGGAAGCGCACGCCCGTGGTGGTGGTCAGCGCGCTCACGTCGCCGCTCATCAGACCGGAGTTCAGCGCGATGACGACTGCGATCAGAAGACCGTAGATGCCCTGCGTACCGGGAAGAAGCTGCAGAAGCAGGCACTTACCGGACAGATCCGGATTCTCGGAAACGACGCCCGCAGACGCCTGACCGGTGATACCGACGCCGATCGCGGAACCGATCCCTGCAAATAACGCTGCACATACCGCACCAACGGTGGCCCAAATTGCTCCCCAATTCATCTTGTTTGTTTCTCCTTTACCTTTAATATTTGATGTATTCTCATTCAGAAACCTGAACGTGTTTGGTCTTATACGACAGCGGAGAAAACTCTCTGCCGCCGGATTCATAGAACTTGCCGTAGAACTCGACATACTGCAGTCTCGCGCAGTGCACGAACGCGCCGAGCGCATTGATCGCGACGTTAAACGTATGCAGCAGGATCAACAGAATCACGCTTCCGATCGCGCCGATGATCTTCATGACGGGGCTGGACGCATTCGCCAGCATGCTGCAAAGCATGTTGAACACCTGTCCGATGACGCCGGTTGCAATGCCGAGCGCAAACAGACGCGCGTAGGAAAGAATATCGGACAGTACGCCCGTAACGTCATATAGCCCGCCGAGCCCGCTCGTGAGACGCTTCAGCGGATTGCGCTTTTCACGTCCTTTGAACAGTACGACAAACAGCGCGCCGAGCGCCGCAGCACCCAGGGCGATCTTGGTGACGATATCCGGTAAAGCCACCGGCATCCCCGCCATACCCGTGATCGCGGGAAGGAACCCGATGACCAGACCGAGCGTAATCAGCACCCAGGAGATCTGATCGAAGATCGCGCTCTTCCAATCGCCTTTGGAGAACTTGTCGATCGCGCCGACAATGTAACCCGCAACGATGTGCAGCACGCCGAGACCGAAGCACAGACCGAGCATGCCGAGCGAGTTCTTCATCGGATCGAGCCATGCCGGGAAGATCGCCAGCTTTTCGAAGAACAGCGAGATCTTGTCGAACACCCCGCCGAGCTCGATTGAAGAGGACGACGCTCTGGTGATGCCGAAGAACGATCCGCAGAGCACGCCCCACACAACCGTGGAAATACCGCCCCAGAAAAGGACCTTGGCAATGCCCTTGCTCATGCCCGTCGGTTTCTTATACTTCAGATAGATCAGCGACCCGAGCATTAAGAGAAGCCCGTAGCCCGTATCAGACAGCATCAGACCGAACAGCAGGATGTAGAACGGCGTCATATACGGCGTGCCGTCCATCGAGCCGTAGACGGGGCGCGAATAGAGCGTCTGCACCTCTTCAAACGGTTCGACAAATTTGTTGTTCTTGACCACCGACGGCGGTTCCTCGCCTTCAACCGGCTCACGAACCTCAAAGCTGTACGCATCGGTAACGGTTTGAATCGCCTTCTCGGTCTTTTCGACTTCATCCGAACGCATCCAGCCTTCCAGCAGGAACGTGCTTGCCGTATGACCGAGCACATTGCGCGCAGAAAGCCGATCCGCGTCGATCGTTTCCGCGTCGAACGCATTCTGCAGAATCTCGATCGTGTCGCCGTGTCCCTCGAGCTCCGTCTGCGTCCGCTCCGCTTCCGCGTCGATTTCGGCGATACGCTTATCGAGCGCTTCGATCGCCTGTCCGGGTGTGCCGTCCAGTTTCGGAAACACATAGTCCTGCCAGTCGATCGTCTTTAAGAAGTTCTGGACGTTGCGTGTGTCCTCTTCCTTGCAGGCAAGGATCGTGGGGATCACGGTTGTTTCATTGTAGTATTCGGCTTCGAGATAATCCTGTTCGTCGATCTTCGGTTGATCCTTCGAAGCGCAGAGTCCGATGAAATAATGTACACGCGCAGTGCTTTTGACGGACGCCATCGGTACGGAAAGCCGTACCCACGGTTCGAGCGCTTCCCTTGTCGCAAGGGCTTTTTCACGTTCCGCCTGCAAGCGGTTCTGCGTATGCAGCAGTTCTTCGATCTCGCTCGCGGCGCTCTCCGCCTTCGGCACATCGCCGCGAATGGCGTCCAGCGTCATCTCGCGCTTCTGCGGGCTCAGAAAGCCGGGCTTTTTGGCGTACGGCTTGACCGCGCCGATCGATTCCGAAAGCCGCTGAATGCGCGCATTTACCGCATCCGCTTCCGGATCCTGCACGTCGCCGTCCGCGATGTTCAGAACCTGCACCGTTCCGCATTCCTGCAGAGCCTTGAGGATCCTGTCCTGATCCGATTTCAGCGCGACCAAAGAGAGGCGCTTCATCGATACGATCATACCGCTGCTTCAATCCTTTCCATCAGAGATGCAACCGCTTCGGAAACGTTCTGCACAGCCTTCTCATGCAGCGCATCCGTTTCGGCTTTCGCCTCTGCGGTCACTTGCTCGGCGATCCTTTCGCCCTCTTCGCGCGCGCGTAAAAGCGCATCCGCGGTTTTTTGCCGCTCGGATGCGTCGGCGGCGGTCAATGCTTCCTCAGCATCGTTTTTCGCCTGCGTCACGCGCTCCCTTGCCGTGCGGTTCGCTTCCTCCAGAATGGCATCCGCTTTCTGCTCCGCTTCGGCAATTCGTTCCATGATGCTTGCCATAGCTTCTCTCCCGAATGTTATTTGGTGCCGAACAGGCGGTCGCCCGCGTCGCCGAGGCCCGGGACGATGTAGCCGTGATCATTCAGCCGCTCATCAATGCTTGCGACATACAGATCGACGTCGTCATACGCCTTACGGACCGCTTCGATGCCTTCGGGCGCCGCAAGCAGGTTGACGAGACGGATGCTCTTTGCGCCGCCCTCTTTGAGTACGCGAATGCCTTCGATCGCGGAATTGCCCGTTGCGAGCATCGGATCGACGAGGATCGCGTCGCGCTCCTCGATGTCATCCGGCAGCTTGCAGTAGTAGCTTGTGGGCTTCAAGGTGTCGGGATTGCGATACATGCCGATGTGTCCCATCTTTGCGCTCGGGATCATGTTCATCATGCCGTCCGCCATGCCGAGACCCGCTCTGAGGATCGGAACGATCGCGATCTTTTCGTTTGCAAGAACCTTGGTCGTGGTCTTGCAGATCGGCGTTTCGATCTCGGTGTCCACAAGGGGCAGATCACGCGTGACTTCATAGCACATCAACATTGCAAGTTCGGCTACCAATTCGCGGAACTGCTTGGTGTTCGTGTCCTTGTCGCGCAGTTTGGACAATTTGTGCTGTACCAGAGGATGATCGATAACGGTTACTTTCATAATTGCTCCTTCCCCGCCTCATATGCGGTAATCTTTCCGATTCTTCGCGCATGGCGCCCGCCTTCGAATGCGGTGTTCAGCCATACGTCTGTGATCTCCAATGCCAAAGAGAGCGGGATAATCCCCGCCCCCATTGCAAGCATATTTGCGTCGTTGTGACGTCTCGTCATTTCCGCGGACTTCAAATCGCCGCAAAGTGCGCAGCGAATGCCGCGTACCTTGTTCGCCGAAATGGAAATACCGATACCGGTGGTGCAAATGACGATACCGCGATCGACCTTCCCGTCACGTACGAGCTCCGCCGCCGCAATGCCGAAATCCGGATAATCGACGCTTTCCGTGCTGAAGCAGCCGACATCAACGACCTCATGTCCGAGAGAAATCAAATGTTCCTTGACAGCTTCCTTGTAAGCGAAGCCGCCGTGATCCGAACCGATGGACAGTTTCATAGACATCTCCTCATACATGTATTTACACTTTTATCAGTATAGCAAATTTCGAACGGTTTGTACAGAGTCAATTCCCGTTCTTTTTGCGAAATCGAAAAAACGTCAGACCGTTTCCCGACGGAAACCCGCCGCTCGCAGCAGCCGGTTCATAAACGCAAGCCCCGTTTCGCGCGTGTCGATGCCCTCCGCAAGAATCACGTCGTTTTGTGCGCCGACGTCACGCAGCAGCGTAAAGAGATTTGCGCACAGCGTTTCCGGCTCGTTCCGGTCGCCGAGCGAATACGCGATAAGATTGCGATAGCTTTGCATCGTCTGATCGGTGCCCAGAATCGCAACGCGCTTGCCCTCCGCTTCGAATTCATAGTAAAGTGCGCGAATGCGCTTTGCCGTAGGCCTCGGTTCGCCTTCGATGACGCACACCTCCGCATCCGGCGCGTAGTGCTTATACTTCATGCCGGGCGACGCCGCGACTTCGCGCTCGCCGAGCGGAGAAAGAATGCTCGGTGCAAGACGCACGGGCCCGATGACGGCTTCGAGCATCTCGCGCGTGACGGCGCCGGGACGCAGAATCGTCGGCTCGCCGACCAGTGACAGCACGGTCGATTCCACACCGTACTTGCAGGAACCGCCGTCCAGAATCAGCGGAATACGCCCGTCCATGTCGTCCAGGACGTGCTTTGCAGTCGTCGGGCTCGGTCTGCCCGAGCGGTTTGCGGACGGCGCCGCAATCGGTACGCCCGATTTTTGAATCAGCAGCCGGGCGGTCTTATCGGACGGCATGCGTACCGCAACGGTCTCGAGCCCCGCCGTTACCTCATACGGAACCTCGTCCGCTTTATTGAAGATCATCGTCAACGGTCCCGGCCAGAACGTGTCCATCAGCGTGTTCGCTAGTTTCGGCACATGCGCCCAAAGGTCCTTGACGTCGCTCTTTTTTGCAATGTGCAGGATCAACGGGTTGTCGTTCGGGCGCCCCTTCGCTTCAAAAATACGATTGACCGCTTCGCCGTCGAGCCCGTTCGCGCCGAGTCCGTAGACCGTTTCGGTCGGAAACGCAACAAGCGCGCCGTTCTTGATAAGCTCTGCGCCTTTGGTCGTACCTGCGTCTTCCATTTGGACGGTGGAGATCACTTCCGTCTGCATATCAGTCCTCCGCCTCCCCGCTGAGCCGCGCCGTGCGCTCCGCAAGCGTCAGCGCGTCGATCATCTCATCCATGTCGCCGTCCAAAAATGCTTCGAGCTTATAGAGCGTCAGCCCGATACGATGATCGGTCACGCGGCTCTGCGGAAAATTGTAGGTGCGGATGCGCTCACTGCGATCGCCGCTGCCGACCATGCTCTTCTTTTTATCGGCAAGCTCCGCATGCTGCTGCGAAGCATAGAATTCATACAGGCGGCTTTTCAGAAGACGCATTGCCTGTTCCTTATTCTGCAACTGACTGCGCTCATTCTGACAGGCGACGACGATACCGGTCGGAAGATGCGTGATACGAATCGCCGACGACGTCTTATTGACATGCTGACCGCCTGCGCCGCTCGAACGGTAGGTGTCGATGCGCAGGTCCGAATCCTTGATCTCGATGTGAATATCGTCGACCTCCGGCATAATTGCAACCGTCGCCGCGCTCGTGTGTATACGTCCCTGCGATTCCGTCTCCGGCACACGCTGCACGCGGTGTACGCCGCCCTCGTATTTGAGCCGCGCATAGACGCCGCGCTTGCCGGTGATTGCAAGCACGATTTCCTTGACGCCGCCGAGTTCGGTCGGATTCTCCGAGATCGTCTCGACCTTGTACCCGTGACGCTCGGCATAGCGAAGATACATGCGCAAAAGGTCCGCGCCGAACAGTGAGGCTTCCTCGCCGCCCGTGCCTGCGCGAATCTCCAGGATCACACCGCGATCGTCGTTTTCGTCTTTCGGCAGCAGCAGCGCTTTCAGGTCGGCTTCCTGTTCGGCAAGAGATGCCGTCAGCGAGGCAAGCTCTTCCTCCACCAGTGCTTTCATCTCCGGATCGGGATGCTCCGAAAGCATGACACGACAGTCCTCGCATTCCCGCTGCGCAACAAGATAACGGTCGTATGCCGTGACGATCGTTTCAAGCTCCGCGTGTTCGCGAACCATCATTTTAAACGAATCCATGTCGGCCGTCGCTTCCGGCTGCGCCAGAAGCTCGGTCAGCGTTTGATACCGTTCCTTCAGTTTTCTGAGTTTCTCAATCATGATTCCTTACAAAAATGACACGCGGGCGGTTTCCGTAATCGTTGACGCATTCCGCATGCGGGAACAGCGACAAAACAGCGTCCTTCTGCGTCATGCCGATTTCAATCAGCAGGGTCCCGTCCGTGTTCAGCACGCGCCGGTACGACGCAGCAAGCGCGCGATAAAAGTCCATTCCGTCCTCGCCGCCGTACAGCGCGAGCGCCGGCTCAAAGCGCAGCGCTGCGTTGAGGTATTCCATATCGTCCGCGGACAGATACGGCGGGTTGCAGACGATCAGGTCAAACGTTCCTTCGATATTTTCCAAAAAATCGCTGCGAACCGTCTCGATCGAAACGCCGTTGCGCCGCGCGTTGCGTTCCGTCATTTCCAGCGCGTCCGCGCTGATATCCGCCGCCGTCACAACCGCGCCGCCGCACACCGCAAGTGCGATGCCGATGCAGCCGCTGCCGCAGCAAAGGTCCAAAACCGTGTTTCGCTCCGGAGTCAGTTCTTTAAGCGCAAGCTCGACCAGCCGTTCGGTATCGGGACGCGGAATCAGCACGGTGCGGTCCACATAAAACGGCAGCCCGTAAAATTCCCATTCGCCGAGGATATATGGCAGAGGTTCACCCGTAAGCCTTCGTTCGATCAGCGGCTCCAAGCCATTTGCATCCGTTTCGGTAAGCTCCTGATACGGAGAATGAAACCCGTTTGCGCGCAGCAGAAACGTTGCTTCAAGCCGCGCGTCCTCACCTGCGACCTTCTGCAGACGCTTCGCAATCGCCTGTTCAGCTTTCCGCACGATCATTTTGTTGTTTCTCCCTGCTGCAATGCTTCCGGTTCGGTCGCTGCTTCGGGCTGCGGTTCCGGTGACGCTTCCGATTCTGGTTTCGGCTCGTCCTTCGGCTGCAGCGGCGTCTTCGGGTCAAACTCCAGATCGCCCTTCGGCGGATGCAGCGCAAGCTCGAACGACGCGATCGCAACCTCAAGCATATCCGGGGTCGGCTCCTGCGTCGTCAGATGCTGCAGCGCAAGCCCCGGCGCGCGCACGATGCGGCAGACAAGGTTGTCGCGTCTTGCCGCTGCCTTCAAAACCTCATATGAGACGCCCGCAATCAGAGGAATCAGCACAATTCGTGCCAAACGGAACAAAAAGCGGTTCGCGCCGGTCTTTTCCCATTCCGCAAAGCCGGGAATCAGCGTGCAAAGCGCTGTGACAGCGGTGGTGACGAGTATCGAAACCGCCATCGTCAAAAACAGATAATTGGTCCCGCACCGCGGATGCAGGCGCGTGCACTTCGCCGCGTTCTCGGGCGTCATGTCGAGCTCCGCCTCATAACAAGCGATCGTTTTGTGCTCGGCACCGTGATACATAAACACGCGCTTGATGTCCTTGATGCGTGAAATCCCGTAGATATAGAGCAAAAAGATCGCAAGGCGAATCAAGCCCTGCACAACGGTGCTCCATGCAAGATTCATCTTACCGAAGATCAGTTCGACAAGTTCGACGATTCCGATCGGCAGCAGTACGAACAGTCCGATCGCAAGAATCGCCGCAAAAAAGATTGCAACGGCTTTTACAACGTCCATCGCGGATTTGTTGAAGCGTTTCGAGAGCCACAGTTCAAACTTTGAAGGCTGCTCTTCTTCCTCGCCCAACAGCTCCGCAGCGCGGGTGGTGATGCTCATGCCGTCACGCAGCGCCTGTACAAACGCATAGACGCCGCGCACGATCGGCCATGTCGGGAATGATCCCTTCTTAAAACGCGTGCGCTGATGATGAAATTCTTTGGCAAGCGTGCCGTCTGCGCGGCGTACGACAATAGCCGTTCCTTTTTCGGAACGCATCATCACGCCTTCGATCAACGCCTGTCCGCCGATATCGGTTCGTTTCATAGTTTGCTTCCTTATGCCTTAATTATGATATTATATCACGGTTTGCTTCCTCTTGCAATGCTTCCGTCCGCCGCGTTCATGCGACAGCTTTTCATGTCCACACGACCGTCCGGAAGAAACGGAATCCCTTCCCGCTCGAGCAGCATTCTGCGAATGGGCGCAAACGCGCCGCCGGTGATCGTACCGTCCGCTTTGACCACGCGGTGCCACGGCAACCCGTCCGGACAGGCACGCATCGCATAGCCGACGTACCGCGCGCGCCCCGGATATCCGATCCTGCGTGCAATGTCACCGTAGGTTGTAACCCTTCCATACGGGATTGTCGCAACGACCGCATAGACCGCGTCGAAAAAACTCTCTCTCATTTTGACAGAACAGCGTTCATGAGCGCTTTTGCCGATTCGTAGATCGGAACGCCGCAGCGTGACAGAACGGCTTCGGACTGGTGTCCGTTCGTCAACAGTGCGCATGGACAGCCGACGGCGTGCGCGGCTTCGGCATCATGGTCGGTGTCGCCGATAAACAGCGCGTCCAACGGGTCGACGCCGATGCGTGTAATGTATTCCCTTGCGCGTTCCACCTTCGAATGCCCCATGATATCGACCTGCCCGAGCAGCTCGGTAAAGAACGGCGCAACGCCGAGCCTTGCAGCCTGCCGCCGAAGATCTTCCTGCTGCGTCACGGACAGCAGCGTTTGCGGAATACCCGCATTCCGAAAGGCTTTGAGCGTGTCGAGCACACCTTCGCGCAGCGGACAGGCATCGAAGCGCGCGTTGTATCGCTCCATGAAAAATTCCGAAACGCGCTCGTAGGACTCCGTTTCGAAGGTGTACCCCATCATCTCATAATAGGTGCGGATCGGAAATGAAAAGTGATTGAGGTACCATTCTTTTGTGATCGTCGGCATACCGCGTTCCGCGAGCATCTCGTTTTCGATCGCAAGGCACAGGTCCGCATCGTCCAATATCGTTCCGTTGAAATCCCAGATCAACAGTTTCGGCTGCATTGTTGTTCTCCTCGTCTTTGCTGTGCAGTATTATACCGTACCGAATGCGCCGCGGCAAGAGGCTTGTTCATTTCATGCTTGCGCGAAACCCGCTTTTAGAGTATAATAAGATGAAAATATATGGAATCACAGTTCGGAGGAACGTTCATGGCGAATAAACCCGCAGCAAAAAAGAAATCGACAACGAAATCCGTTGGGAAAGGAAAGGCGTCCGCCGCAAGAACAACCGCTGCAAAAAGCGGCGCTTCCAGGAAGAAGCAGACCGAAAAACGCTCGCCGCGCATCGCGATCGAAGTATTCGGCATCGTGCTGATTGCGCTCGGCGCGTTGTTTGCGGTGTATCTGTACAGCGGTTCAAACGATCCGCTCGGCAAGATTATCTCGGGCTACCTTCTGGGCATGCACGGTCTGTTCGGCTACGCCGTTCCGGTGATCTTTGTGCTGATCGGCTTCTTTTTGATTCTGGGCGGAAAGCAATCGCCTGCACGCGGAACGCTGCTGACCGGATTGTTTGCATTCTGGTTCGTGCTCTGCGCAATCCATATGTGGACCGGCGATGCGCAGTTGAAGAGTCTGCACCAGTTCGGCGAGCAGGGCTTCAAATTCTTCGATTACGTCACGCAGTTCTTCAAGCAGTTCTCCGACGCATGGAATGAAGGCATCCGGAATGCCGGAGGCGGCGTGCTCGGCATGATCCTGCCGACGCTGCTGTACGTGCTCGGCGGCAAGCTGCTCTGCTGGGTCGTGATTATTGCGGGATTCATCATTGCGCTGCTGCTTTGCACCGGCATTTCGATTCGCGCCTATACGCAGGCGTTCGGCGACAAGATTGCGGAGAAGCTGGAGGAACGCGAACAAGCGCTGACCGAATCCTATGAGGACGAAGATGAAGAACCCGCACCTGCGCGCAAGCCTTGGAAGCAGGGCTTTTCCACCACAATTGAGGATGATCCGTTCGATCAACCCGCTCCGGCCCGGCGTGTGCCCGAGAAAAAGCAAAAGCGCAGCAGTATCCCGTTTGACGAACTGTTTGACGTGCCGGAAGCGGAAACGCCGCAAAAGAGCAAACACGGCAAGGCGGCTGAACCTGCGCTCGATTTTGATCTGATGCAGTCAAGCGGTCGGCTGACAAAGAAGAGCGATATGCTATTGGACGAAAACGAGGAAGACGAACTTGTCATTCCCGTTACGCCGAAGACCCCCGCAAAGAAGCCTTCGCCCGTTGTTCCGACGCAGACTGTTTCCGAACCGTCTGCAAAGAAACCGGCACCCGAGACCGATGACGATGCGGACGATCTTCCGATCGTAGTCCCGCCCGCCCCGCAGCCGCCCGCCTATGAGCCGCCGTCCGTCGAGTGTCTCAATAAGCCGCGCGAAACGTTTGCGAAGAGTGCGGAAAACCCGACGGCAATCGCGCATCTTCTGGAAGAAACGCTGCAAAGCTTCAGCATCACCGCAAAGGTTATCAATATCTCCGTCGGTCCGGTCGTGACCCGTTACGAGCTGCAGCCCGCGCCCGGCGTACGCGTCAACCGCATCACGGCGCTTTCCAATGATCTTGCGCTCGCTTTGGCAGCGCCGCGCGTACGCATTGAGGCGCCGATCCCCGGCAAAGCAGCCGTCGGCATCGAAGTACCGAACAAAGACGCGGCAACCGTGCTGCTCAGAGACATCATTGAAAGCGACGAATTCCAAAACGCCAAGTCGCCGATTACGATGGCGCTCGGCAAGGACATTGCGGGCAAGATCATTGTTGCGGACCTTGCCAAGATGCCGCACATGCTGATTGCAGGCTCGACGGGCTCCGGCAAATCGGTCTGCATCAACGACATCATCGTTTCGATGATTTATAAGTCCTCGCCGCAGGATCTGAAGTTGATCCTCGTCGACCCGAAGATGGTCGAGCTATCCGTGTTCGGCACACTGCCGCATCTGATGATTCCTGTCGTGACGGAACCGAAGAAGGCAGCGAGCGCTCTGCGTTGGGCGGTCAACGAAATGACGATGCGCTATAAGAGATTCTCCGAGATCGGTGCGCGCGACCTTGCGCGATTCAATTCGCTGCAGGACGAGCCTTCGAAGAAGCTGCCGAAGCTTGTCATCATCATCGACGAGTTGGCAGACCTGATGATGGTTGCGCCCGACGACGTCGAGGATTCGATCTGCCGCATTGCGCAGCTCGGCCGCGCAGCTGGTATCCACCTGATTGTCGCAACACAGCGTCCGAGCGCCGATATCATCACAGGCCTTATCAAAGCCAATATCCCCTCACGCTGCGCGTTTGCAGTCAGTTCCGCGATCGATTCGCGCATTATTTTGGATGCGACCGGCGCAGAGAAGCTCCTCGGCCGCGGCGATATGCTGTTCCACCCGAACGGTGCTGGCAAGCCGACGCGTCTGCAATGCGCGCTCATTCAGGATGAGGAAGTTGAGCGCGTGATGTCCGGCTTCAAGAAGGAAGAAACACAATTCTCCGAAGATGTGATTTCGGAGATCAATGATGAAGCAAAAGGCGGTCCGCAGGGCGGCGTGTTCGGCGAAGGCAAGCAGGAGGACGATCTTCTGGGCGAAGCGGTTCGTGTCGTCATGGAGAACGGACAGGCTTCGATCTCAATGATACAGCGTCGTCTGCGCGTCGGCTATGCGCGCGCGGCGCGGCTCGTCGACACGATGGAACAGAAGAAATACGTCTCGCCGTTCGACGGCAGCAAGCCGCGTCAGGTGCTGATTACACCCGCGGAGTTCAACCGCGTATTCGGCGGCGGCACGCCCGATAGCGAGCCGGAACCGGTCGAGCCGGACGAAACGGATTTTACGGAGGACTATGACGCATGAACGTCGGCGTGATTTCGCTCGGATGCGCAAAAAATCAGGTCGATACGCAAACGATGATGGGCTACCTCAAGGCTGCGGGCTTTTCGTTTACCGCAGAACCGGCGGATGCGGACATCCTGATTGTCAACACCTGCGGATTCATCACGCCTGCTAAAGAGGAGTCGATCGACGCGATCTTCGAGATGGCGCAGTATAAGCAAAGCGGTCGCTGCAAGCTCCTGGTCGTCACCGGCTGTCTTTCGCAGCGCTACCGCAAGGAGCTGACCGAGGAGATGCCCGAAGTCGATATCTTTCTGGGCGTTCGCGAATATGAAAAGCTTCCGCGGCTGATCGCCGAAAAACTCTCGCTCCCCTGTTCCCCCGTCTGCAAACCCGAACGGTTGCTCGTGACCCCGCCGTACCGCGCGTATCTGCGCATCGGCGACGGCTGCAACAATCGCTGTGCATACTGTGCAATCCCGCTGATTCGCGGCGATCTCAACAGCGTTCCGACGGAACAGCTCATCAACGAAGCAAAAGCGCTTGCCGATATGGGCGTAACCGAGCTTTCGGTCATAGCCCAGGACACGTCCGGCTACGGAAAGGACCTGTACGGCGAACCGCGCATGATTCCGCTCTTGAAGGAGCTGAACCGCATCGACGGGCTCAAGTGGGTGCGGCTCCTGTATACCTATCCAGACACCGTAACGCCCGCGCTTCTGGACACGCTTGCGGAAGGAGAAAAGCTGGTACCGTACCTCGATATGCCGCTGCAGCACTGCAACGACGAAATCTTAAAGCGCATGCACCGCCGCGGCAGCAAGGCGCATATCCAGAGCGTGCTCGATCACATCCGCACGCACTATCCGGATTTCACACTGCGCACGACCATGATGGTGGGCTTCCCCGGCGAGACTGATGAGCAGTTTGACGAGCTCATGCAGTTTCTGCGCGACTATCCGTTCGATCGCGTCGGCGCTTTTGCGTTCTCGCCCGAGGAGGGCACCGCTGCCGCCGATATGCCCGATCAGATTTCGGACGAAGTCAAGGAGGCACGACTTTCGGCGCTGATGGAGCAGCAGCAAAAGATTTCTTTGGAATTGAACGAGCGCTGGCTCGGGCGTGAGCTCGAACTGCTTATTGAAGAAACCGGCATGGACGGCACCTACGGACGTACAATCCGCGAAGCGCCGGACGCCGACGGCACGGTGTGCATTGCACCGAGCTTCCGGCACGAGCCCGGACAGTATCTCACCATTCGCCTGACGAAGGCAGAACCTTATGACATGATCGGAGAGAGCCTATGAACGTCGCAAACCGTTTGACCATTCTGCGCATTCTTCTGATTCCGCTGGTGATCGCAGCGTTGCTGCTTCCCGAACTTTGGCCGGCATTTGCGCCGTTTTCGCACTGGGTCGCCGCGCTGCTGTTCCTTGCTGCGGCAATCACCGATATTCTGGACGGCAACTATGCGCGAAAGCACAACGTCGTGACCGATTTCGGCAAGCTGATGGACCCGATCGCAGACAAGATGCTGGTCGTCTCCGCATTCGTGATGCTTTCCTGCCTCACCGATGCGGCGCATCCGAGATGGCTTTTGCACCCCGTTCTGACGATCCTGTTCATTGCGCGCGAGTTTCTGATCTCCGGCGTGCGCGCGCTTGCCGCCGCCAAGGGAGTGGTGATCGCCGCAGGCAAGCTCGGCAAATTCAAAACGATCTTTCAGGATATCATCGCCATGTCGCTGCTGCTGTATGATGAATTCCCGTTTCGCTATCTGAATCCGTACCTAATGATTCTGATCGAGGTCCTTGTCTATATCGCGCTCGCGCTTTCTATCGCGTCCGCCATCGAATACATCGTGAAAAACAAAGGAGTGCTGAATCTCAATGATCGCTGAATTGATCTGCGTCGGAACCGAGCTTTTGATGGGGCAGATTCTGAACACCAATGCACATTATATCGCGCGCGAGCTTGCGCCGTCCGGCATCGACATGTATCATCAGGTCGTGGTCGGCGACAATCCGAAGCGGCTCACGGACGCCGTGCGCACGGCGTTTGACCGCGCAGACTGCGTAATCTTCTCCGGCGGACTCGGGCCGACCGACGACGATCTCACCAAGGAGACCGTCGCGGAAGCTTTGGGCAAGGATCTTGTGCTGTATCCGGAGGAATGGGAGCGCATCGTTTCCTACTTCGAATCGAAGGGACGCAAGGTTGCGCCGAACAACAAAAAGCAGGCGATGTTCCCGTCCGACGCAATCATCCTGCCGAATCCGAACGGAACCGCCCCCGGCTGCATCATGGAAGCCGACGGCAAGGCGGCGATTCTTCTGCCCGGACCGCCGCGCGAGCTTGTGCCGATGTTCCGCGATTACGCGCTGCCGTATCTGCTCCGGCGCAGCGGGCACCGCCTCTATTCACGCGAGGTGCGTATCTTCGGCGTCGGCGAATCGGAGGTGGCGTATCGGCTCGATGCGCTTCTGAAGAATCAGACGAACCCGACGATCGCGCCGTACGCCAAGACCGGCGAGGTGACGCTGCGCGTGACCGCACGCTGTCAGAACGATGCGGAGGGCGAAGCGCTGGTCTCCCCCGTGCTGCAGGCGATTCAAAACGAGCTCGGCGCATGTGTATACGATACGAACGGACGTGCGCTTGCCGAGGTCTGCCACTTCGCTCTGATCGACGCGCACAAAACACTGGCGGTTGCCGAAAGCTGCACCGGCGGACGGCTTGCGGATGCGTTCATTGACTATCCCGGCAGTTCGGCGTACTTCATCGAGGGCGACGTTACCTACTCGAACGATGCAAAGATGCGCCGTCTCGGCGTGCGCAGCGAAACGCTCGACACCGTCGGCGCGGTCTCGGAGGAATGCGCGCGTGAGATGGCGGAAGGCTGCCGCAAGGCGGCGGGCACAGACTTTGCGCTTGCCACGACCGGCTATGCGGGACCCGACGGCGGCGAGCCGGATAAACCCGTGGGTACGGTGTTTGTGGCACTTGCATGCGAGACCGAAACGATCGTAAAGCGGCTGAATCTGTTCGGTGACCGCGACCGCATCCGGCACACCGCGATGCTGAATGCGCTTGATCTTTTGCGAAGAAAACTCTGTACGAAATAAGAGTTTTATGATATAATACATTTGTTACACACGTTAGAATGGAAAGTGAGGAAACCGACATGTTGGAAAAAGAAAAAGCACTGGAAATTGCACTGAGTCAGATTGAAAAAAGCTTCGGCAAAGGCGCGATCATGAAGCTCGGCGACGCAAGCCGCGTACCCGTCTCCGTGATCCCGACAGGCTGTCTGGATTTGGACCTTGCGCTCGGCGTCGGCGGCGTACCGCGCGGCCGCGTGATCGAGATCTTCGGACCGGAATCGAGCGGTAAGACCACGATCGCCCTGCATATTGTCGCGCAGGCACAGAAGATGGGCGGCACCGCCGCGTTCATCGACGCGGAGCACGCGCTCGACCCCGTCTATGCGGAACACCTCGGCGTTGTGATTGACGATCTGTATGTGTCGCAGCCGGACACCGGCGAACAGGCGCTCGATATTGCGGAAGCGCTTGCCCGCAGCGGCGCCATTGACGTCATCGTCATCGACTCGGTTGCCGCGCTCGTTCCGAAGGCGGAACTTGAAGGCGATATGGGCGATTCGCATGTCGGTCTGCAGGCGCGCCTGATGTCGCAGGCTTTGAGAAAACTCACCGGCTGCGTCGCTAAGACCAACACCGTCGTGATTTTCATCAATCAGCTGCGTGAAAAGGTCGGCGTCATGTTCGGCAACCCCGAGACGACGACCGGCGGTAAGGCGCTGAAGTTCTACGCCTCGATCCGCATGGACGTCCGCCGCATCGAAACGCTCAAGAACGGCAACGATCCCGTCGGTTCGCGCACGCGCGTTAAAATCGTCAAGAACAAGGTCGCGCCGCCGTTCCGTATTGCGGAGTTCGACATGCTCTACGGCGAGGGCATCAGCAAGGAAGGCAGCATTCTTGACATGGCGATCGACCGCCGCATCATCATCAAGTCCGGCTCATGGTTCTCCTACGGCGAAATGCGCATGGCGCAGGGTCGCGAGAACGCGCGCCTGTTCCTGAAGGACAATCCCGAGGTCTGCAACGAGATCGAAAACAAGATCAAGGCGCAGATCGAGGAGCAGCGCAGGAAGGAAGCCGAAGCCGCAGAAGCCAAGCGCCGCGCGCGTGAAGCTGCCATGCGGCAGGACGACATCCTCCCCCCGCCGGAATTCTGATTCACACCATTCATCCGAAGGACCCTCCCGATGGAGGGTCCTTTTATTCTCCGAACATTCCTCTATACGCTGCTGTTTCGGACGGCCTGCCGGATATTCCGTGTTGAACAACAAAGCGCCGGAACTTCCGGCGCTTGCTGTTATGCAGTTGGATTATTCAAGGAAGTCCTTGAGCTTCTTGCTTCTGGACGGATGGCGAAGCTTGCGCAGCGCTTTCGCTTCGATCTGGCGGATGCGCTCACGCGTGACGTTGAACTCCTTGCCGACCTCTTCAAGCGTTCTTGCCTTGCCGTCGTCGAGACCGTATCTGAGTCGCAGAACCTTCGCTTCCCGCGGGGTCAGGGTGTTCAGAACCTCGCCGAGCTGCTCCTTTAAGAGCGCAACCGCCACGGCGTCCGCGGGCGCGGGCGCGTCATCGTCGGGGATGAAGTCACCGAGATGGGAATCGTCCTCCTCACCGATCGGGGTCTCCAGGGAAACCGGCTCCTGCGCGATCTTGAGGATTTCACGGACCTTATCCTCGGAAATGCCCATTTCGTGCGCAATTTCGTCCGGACGCGGATCGCGGCCGAGCTCCTGCACGAGCTGACGGTTGACGCGAATCAGCTTGTTAATCGTCTCCACCATATGCACGGGAATGCGGATGGTGCGCGCCTGATCGGCGATCGCACGCGTGATTGCCTGACGAATCCACCACGTCGCGTAGGTCGAGAACTTGTAGCCCTTGTGATAATCGAACTTTTCGACCGCCTTGATGAGGCCGAGGTTGCCCTCCTGAATGAGGTCCAAAAACAGCATGCCGCGGCCGACGTACCGCTTTGCGATCGACACGACCAGACGCAGATTCGCTTCCGCAAGCTGATGCTTCGCATCCAGATCGCCTTCCGACATGCGTTGTGCAATCTGAATCTCTTCTTCCGCATTCAAAAGCGGAACCTTGCCGATCTCTTTGAGATACATGCGAACCGGATCGTCAATGTTGATTCCTTCGGTGCTTGCAAGGACCGTTTCGATCTGCGCGATCTCCTCGTTGATATCCTCCGGAATCTCGATTTCCTCGACGATGTCGATGTTCAGATCTTCGAGCTCGCCATAGATCTTATCCATCTGATCGGCGTCGATGCCGAGCTCGTTTAAGGTATCCATGATCTCGGTATAGGTCAGGATGCCCTTCTGCTTGCCGGATTCCAAAAGCTCGCGTATCTTCTGTTCCGCATTGACGGGCTTTGTCTCCGATTCTTCGTCGGAGTCTTCCTCTTCGTCCGGTTCAACAGGTTGCTCGATCGGCGCTTCAACAGGTTCTTCGGCCGACGTTGCGACAGGTTCTTCCGGCTCCTCGGGCTCTTCCGTCTTCTTCCCCTTCGGCTTTGCAGCTTTCTTCGGCTTCTTTTTCGGTTCCTCGATAGGCTTGTCCGCTTCGACCGGCTCCGGCTCGATCGGCGTTTCCGTCGGCTCGGGTTCGGAGACCGGTTCCGGCTCGGCCGGCATCTCCGTCGGTTTCTGTGCAGCCGTTTCGGTCGGTTCTGCTTCGACCGGTGCAGGCGCTTCCGTTTTCTTTTTCTTCGGTTTGGAAGTCTTCTTGGGCTTCGGCGCAGGCGTTTCCGCTGTCGGCTGTTCCGTCGTTTCGGCGGTTTCCGCCGCGACTTCCTCCGGCTGTTCGGTCTGCTTTGCCTTGCTCACGCGCTTCTTTTCCGTTGCTTCAACGGATTCCGATGTCTTTTTTGTCTTTTTTGCGGTCTTAGTTTCTTCCATGTCCCGTCTCCTTATTTATTTGCCCGTATGCGTTTGGATATTTCTTTCCTGACGGCATTCCGTTCCTCCGCCGTCAGGTCTGTTCGTTTCAGCTGCGCTTGAAGGCGCGCGATCTCGTCTGCCTCATTCTCCTTTTCGAGACGTTTCAGGCAATCCTCGGCGGCGTGCAGTGCGTTCTCCGTCGCGTCCTCCTCTTTCAGGATCGCCGATACCGTCTCCGCGTCCTGTTCGGACAGCTCGCCGACATACTTCGTGATCGAAAAAGCATCTCCTTGTGAACGAATTGCCTCATACAATGCGAGATACGTCCGGTTTTTGATGCGATCCTGCGCTTTTTTCCGTTCGCAGAGCTTCAGTGCTTCCCGATCCTTGAGACAGGCGAGCAGCAGCATGCGTTCGGTCACATCCCGCGGGTCGTCTCCGCCCTCGATTCGTCGACGGAAACCGCCGCGGATCGGCGTTTTTCCGATCTCGGGCGCAATACCGCCGCTGCGCTGTCCCTGCGCCTCCAGCGCTTCAAGCGCATAGCCCGTTTTTTTGGCAATCAAGCGATAGTATCGTTCCTGTTCGATCGGCTGCAAACTCGCGACAAATGCGCAAGCGTTCCTCGCAAACCGTTCACGCGCATTTTCATCATTCAGATCATAGTTTCTCGCCATCGCCTCGATCTTGAACGCGTTCAGCGAAAGCGCGTTCTCCTTCAGCCGATCGAAGCCGTCCTTGCCGTATACCTGTACGTATTCATCCGGATCGAGATTGTCGGGGAACGTGATAACGCGCACCTCCAGGCCTTCGGATTTCAGTATGTCGAGCCCGCGCACCATTGCGTTCTGCCCGGCCGCATCGCCGTCATAGGCGATATAGACCTTTTCGACGTAACGTTTCAACAGGTGTGCCTGCTGCTGTGTCAGCGCGGTACCGAGGCTCGCGACGGCGTTGGTTACGCCCGCCTTATAGAGCCCGATGACATCCATATAGCCTTCGACCATGATCAAATCGGACAGCTTATCGTTTTTATGCAAATTCAGCCCGTACAGGTTATTTCGCTTGTTGTAAACCGGTGTGTCGCCCGTGTTGATGTACTTCGGCTTTTCATCGCCCATCACGCGTGCGCCGAACCCGAGTACCGAACCGGTTATGTTCTGAATCGGGAAGATCAGACGATTGCGAAACGTATCATAGACCGTGCCACGCTCGTTGTTCTTTACCAAAAGACCTGCGTCAACCAGTTCCTTTTCGGTGTAGTTCAGGCTTTTGAGATGCTTCATCAGCGAATCCCATGTATCCGGCGCGTATCCGATGCCGAAGCGTGTCACGATATCCGCGTTCAGCCCGCGCTTTGCAGCATATGCCCGTGCCGATTCGCCGACGGTCGGGTCCAGAAAGCAGCGGCAATAGTAGCGCGCGGCGTCGCGGTTTGCTTCCAGCAGACGCTTTTTATACGCGCGCTGTTTTTGCAGCTCGCGATCGTTTATCTCGTTCGGCAGCTCCATGTTGGCACGCGCGGCAAGCTGCTGCACGGCTTCGTAGAACGTTAGCCGCTCCATATCCATCAGAAACTGGATCACCGTACCGCCTGCGTGACAGCCGAAGCAGTAGAACAGCTGCTTGTCCGGAGAAACCGAAAACGACGGTGTTTTTTCGCCGTGCAGCGGGCAGCAAGCCCAGAGTTTGCGTCCCTTCGGCTTCAATTCTACGTATTCCGACACCACGGAAACGATGTCGTTTTTGTGCAGCAGCTCGTCGAGCCAAGCGCTCGGAAACGCCATTTTCGGTCCTCCTTTCCAAGGATTTCAAAGAAAATCAGCTCCAGCTTTTGGGAACGAAGAGCTGTTCATACGTGCCGATTGCATAGGTGTCGCTCATACCCGCAATAAAATCGGCAACCGCGCGTTCCTTGCCCTCAGTATCACGAGTGACCGCATATTCTTCGTCCAAAAGCTCCGGATGGTTGTAATAGTATTCGTACAGCGCGCGCACCACGCCCTTTGCCTTGCCCTCCTCGCTCTTGGCGGTCGGGTTCAGGTAGACGCGATCAAACATGAACTTTCTGAGGACCTTGAACTCCTCGGCATACTCCGGCGAAAAACGAATCACGTCACTGTCCATGCTGTTGTTTATGACGTTGATGATCAGGCTGTTGATGCGCTTCGCATGCGTCTCGCCGAACAGCTCGATGCACGAGCGCGGCAGATCCGCTTCTGTCAGGACACCCGCGCGCATCGCGTCGTCGATATCATGATTGATGTAAGCAATGCGGTCCGCCAAAGAGACGACCTTGCCCTCCACTGTCGCGGGATGCCCGCTGCTTGTGTGGTTCACGATGCCGTCGCGCACCTCCCATGTGAGATTCAGGCCCTTGCCGTCATATTCGAGCTTTTCCACGACGCGCAGACTCTGGCGATTATGCTTGAAGCCGCCGGGCAAAAGCTCGTTTAAGACTTCCTCGCCGGCATGTCCGAACGGCGTGTGTCCGAGATCGTGCCCCATGGCGATCGCCTCGGTCAGATCCTCGTTGAGCCGCAGCGCGCGGGAGATCGTCCGCGCAATCTGCGTGACTTCCAGTGTGTGCGTCAGCCGTGTACGGTAATGATCACCCTTCGGCGCCAGAAAAACCTGCGTTTTATGCTTGAGACGGCGGAAGGATTTTGAATGCAGAATACGGTCGCGATCGCGCACGAACTCGGTCCGCACGGGACACAGCGGCATCGGAACCTCGCGCCCGCGCGTGTTGACGACCAGCGTCGCATACGGCGAAAGCATTTGTTTCTCCCATTCCTCGCGCATTTTTCGAACCGATCCGTCTTCCATCGTCGCCCTCCGCAAAACTATTCACTAAATATATACGCCATAACTGCTGTTTTTCCTTTTTTCTTTTCAAAATTTTAAGATACCAAAAGAGCGGGAGATCGCTCTCCCGCCCTCTTGTTCAGCAGTTCTTATTTGTACAGTCCGCGCTCGGTG
>JAEEGL011863087.1_pt1 | contig 23926 bp, 16 predicted proteins | sample 9134231 | NCBI WGS metagenome assembly JAEEGL01 (sample SAMN16246548, study PRJNA631951) | gut metagenome | biome: gut microbiome; feature: rumen; material: fiber-attached | host: Bos | place: Iran: Karaj | collected 2018-10 | reverse complement strand
GCTTCGAGTGATTTCTGAATTTGCTGCATCAGCACATGACGTGAAGGCAGTTCTGTAAGATACTTCGCCACCTTGATATCCTTTCTCTCCATACTCTGCTTGTATTTGTGTCGACACTGCCGACACAATTTGCTTGCAATACTCTGCCTGCAATTGTCGTGACACTGATGCGACAATTTGGTTATTCTTCTCTATTTCCTTCATGCTTTTTCTTCCTCCGTCAGATCTTCTGCTAATAATGATTCTACACCTTCTTCACCGCCTTTAAGATCTGCATCAGGGTATAGAAAGACTCACCACTTAATTTCCATAAACTCATGAAAATCTCTTTTGGCGTCCGCTCATCTACTTCCTCTATCTTGTGCGGATTTTTCACACTCAGGTCGTAGTCTTCGTCTAAGTCAGCAACATCTATTGTCCAAGAGTTTTCGCTATCAGCCTTCGTCTGTTGGAGTTTCAGGAAATCGGCAAGGTCATCCTCTGTCAAGGGCTGCGTCTTCGTGAAGTGTTTGTCTAACTGGTAATACCATATCTTCTGCGTCGGCTCACCTTTGGTAAAGAACAAGACAACTGTCTTGACACCAGCACCAGTGAACACACCACTTGGCAGGTCGAGGATGGTATGTAGGTTGCACTCCTCCAAGAGTTTCTTTCTCAGCAGTTTGGCATCACCATTGCTCAAGAACGTGTTCTTGATAACAATACCAGCGCGACCACCAGCCTTCAACATTCGCATGAAGTGTTGCATGAACATATAGGCGGTCTCACTACTCTTGATGGGGAAGTTCTGTTGCACCTCTTCACGCTCAGAACCACCAAAGGGTGGATTGGCAAGGATGACGTTCTTCTGTTCCGAGGGTGTGATGTTCGACAAGTTTTCTGTCAGCGTATTGGTGCGGATGATATTCGGAGATTGTACACCATGCAGTATCATGTTCATCATGGCGATGATGTAAGCCAGACCTTTCAGTTCCTTGCCATAGAAGGTACGCAGTTGCAGTGTCTCTTCCTCAGCAGCATTCGTCACCTTGTCATGCATATAACTATAGGCTTCACAAAGGAAACCAGCACTGCCACAGGCTCCATCATAGACTGTCTCGCCAATCTTGGGATTGACACTCTTCACAATGGTACGAATCAAGGGACGAGGCGTATAATACTCACCACCATTACGACCTGCATTACCCATCTGGCGCAGACGATCCTCGTAGATCTGCGTCATCTCATGACGATTCTCTGCAGTCTGGAACTTCAGTTCGTCGATGCGCTCAATGACATCACGCAGGTTATAACCACTCGAAATCTTGTTCTTAATATTCGTAAAGATGATGCCTACCTTATATTCGATGGTGTCAGGCTCGTACTTCTGCGTGAAGTCCTGCAGATAAGGGAAGAGTTTCAGGTTGACAAAGTCTATCAAGTCATCGCCCACCATCGCCTTCTTCACGTCGTAGTTACCTTTCATGTCGAGGGGCATCGCCCACTGGTTCCATTGATAGTCACCACTGATAATGCGCTCGTAGGTCTTCTCTTCCAGTTCTGCAGCCTGTTCACGCGTCTTCTCTAAATCATCAAAATATTTGAGGAAGAGCACCCAACTCGACTGCTCTACATAATCCAGAGCCGTACTGCATCCATCATCGTGGTGCAGTGTGTTATCTATTGCCTTAAATGTTGATTCAAATGCCATAATTGTCTTTTAGGTTATACAGCGCAAAGATACGAAAAAACAAGCAGAAAACCAAATAAATACAAAAAAAAGCGCATGGTCTTCACAGAATATGCGCCTTTTCTTTATGGATTCAGCAGCCTCCGAGTTAGGTGCCTCCTATCCTCCCGTTAGGTGCCGGATATCGGGTCGTTAGGTGCCGCCTATCGATGCGTTAGGTGCCTCCTATCTCCTGCACTATATGTCGATGCGAAAGATGCCTTTTTTACTGTTTTGGTAACAGATGTAACAGATGTAACAGATGTAACAGATAGTTTATAAAAGTCTATACGCGGGCGGGCGGACGGGCGCAGCGCATGCCCGTCCGCCCACGAGGAAGTGTTAGAAAAGTGCCGGTTCATCTGTTACATCTGTTACTTTTTGGATTTCCTGGTATTCCTCAACCCCCTTCGCCATTCTGTGCTTGCGTGCTTCTCGCTCCTCTTAGGTCCGCTCCTATGTATTTTTTAACCTATTCTTATTGCATATTGCAAAATTATATTTATCTTTGTAGCATATTATAATAATAACTTTTATTCATTAATTTTTATTTCTGGCAAGATTATGAAAAAGACTATTATGATGGCAGTAGCTGCCTTTATGGCTACAGTAAGCGCCAACGCACAGTTTGAGAAAGGCACATGGTCGTTGCAACCATACGTTGGTAGTGTTGTATCATCAGTTACAAACGCAGGTTCGTTTGACCTTGATGATGGTATAGAACTGAAAAAGAAGATGAGAGTAGGTTATATCATCGGTTGTGAGGCTGAATATCAGTTTGCTGAGAAATTCAGCGTTGCTGCAGGTGTGAACTACACTTCTCAGGGTTGTGGATGGGAAGACATTGAATATTTTGATGGAGGTGCCAAAATCAAGATCAAAAACCAGAGCGATATTCTGGGCTACATCAAAGTTCCTATTGTAGCAAACTACTACATCTTCAAGGGTTTTGCTGTTAAGGCAGGTGTTCAGTTTGGATTCCTTGTTTCCTCAAAATTCTTTGCACATGGAGAAACCCATTACGACATATTAGGAGATGGTGTTAACAGGAAAGTGGACCTTTACGGTACTGTCGATATGAAAGACCAGTACAAGAAGTTTGATTTCTCTATTCCTGTAGGTGTTTCTTATCAGTTCAAGGTGCCTATTACTATCGACGCACGTTACCAGATTGGTCTCACCAAGCTGAACAAAGAAAGTTTTGTTGGCGTCAAGGACAGCAAGAACAGCGTATTCACACTGACTATAGGTTACAAGTTCGCCCTCTAATAACAAAGCACTCACATAAAAACAAAAGACTGGAAGTTACATATACATCCAGTCTTTTCTATATGAGCACACGGGGAAGTCCCCCTGTGAGCATTATCTTATATATAAGAAATTATTATCGTAATCTAATACAAGCTCAATTTCTCTTAAGAACTTGTATCCTATCGCACCTGTATAGCCCCCACTAAGTTTTGTGGGAAGTATCGACAGAATTTTCTTTTCCATATTGACCTTCTTGCCCAACATTTCGGCAGAGTCCATCTTAATGTATTGAATCTTCTTTCCGTCTTTCAATTTTTCTAAAAGTTCAAACCCTTGTCTGTCAAGAGATTCTATCACACCCTCGCTCTTACCGAATATCGTGAAAAAGTTTGCATTGCCAGTATCAAAGAAAAATCTCCCAATAATCTGTCCTGATTTGTAGTTGTAATCCATGATACGCAGAGGAGCGTCAGTTCCTACAAATCCATTTTTGTCGATTGTCATGATGCCACGCTTGTATTTTTTCTCAGGCAAGTCACGCTTACCATATTCCACATAGCCGTCAGTAATTTTCAAGGTTAACATCTGACTGCCGTCCTTTGCTTTATAGCAACTGCCCATTACCATATCATAATCTCCATTTTTAAACCATTTCCTTGCCTGTTTCAAATCGGCGACATACACCGGTCTTGTATTACGAAGACCATTGATATCCAGCGTGTCAGACAATAGATGGTAACACCATAGCGTTTTGCCAATGGCGGGCAAACGTAAAGCACAATGGCAGGGTATCAAGTTCAACTCCAATCCAGACGATATGACAAAACTGCTGTCAAGCACAGTAATAGAGCTACCTGTGTCAATTAGTGCACGAGCTTTTGCTTGTTTGTTCACACTTATTTCAGCAATCATGTGATTATTTACTTCCTTAAAACGAATGCGCTGGGCATTCATGCTTTGGATTGATAATACAAATATAAGCAAGAATATTATTTTCATATCGTCTTTTTGTTATATTCTTCATGCAAAGTTATATCTTTTCGTGCAACTTTGCAAGAAAAAGCTTGATTTTATCTTTTAGTTTCACAAAGAAATGGAATGATTATGTGTTCATTTGAAATATAATGTGTATCTTTGCATTCTGATTATGAAGAAGTTTGTTTTTTTCTTGATAAGTCTGGTGCTACTAGTGGCGTGCGGACAGTCCTACGAAGAGACGAAGCGACAGACGCGGAAACAACGTCGGGAGGCTCTGCGTAGAGACTCGGCGGCACTGAAGATTGCCGTGATGCCGACACTGGACTGTCTGCCGATGTATGTGGCAGCATATCACCATTTGTTTGACACGCTCAACGGTGGCGTACGTCTGAAGCCGTTTATGGCACATATTGACTGTGATACTGCCTTGGAACGTCAAAGGGTAGAGGGTAGTGTGACCGATCTCGTCAGGGCGGCATGTATTGAGAAACGAGGTGTCAAGCTGCGCTATGTGGCTGCGACGAATAGTTACTGGCAGTTGATTACTAACCATAACTCACGAATCCGTCAGTTGAAGCAACTGGATGACAAGATGGTGGCGATGACCCGTTTCTCGGTGACTGATATGCTCTGTGACCTTATCGTTGATTCGGTGAAGCTGCGGGAAGAACATGTGTTCCGGGTACAGATCAACGACCTGAATGTGCGGATGCAGATGTTGCAGAATAACGAGATGGATGCCCTGTTCTTCTCTGAGCCTCAGGCAACCATGGCGCGTATGGCAAAGAATCCTGTCGTATTGGATACACGTAAACTGGATATACAGATGGGGGCGATTGCCTTCCGTGAGAAGGAGATGCGCCGTCCCGAAAGACAGAAGCAACTGGACCTTTTCGTGAAAGCCTATAATATGGCTTGTGACTCTATCAACAAATATGGAGTGAAACGGTATCGTGACTTGATCGTGAAAAATTGTGGTGTACCGTCTGCTGTTGTCGATTCGTTGCCGAAAGACATCAAATACCAACATGCCATTGGCCCTCGTCAGAAGGATATGGATATAGCACAGAAGTGGCTTCAAAAGAAATAGTTTATGACGGGTACGGAAAATCAATTACGGAGAGTGGCCATCGAATTGCATCAAGGTAATGCAGGACTTGCCATTGCAGAGATGGAAACCTATCTTGCCGCTTATCCTCAACCCCAGACTTCTGAACGTCTGAATGGTATCAAGGCGGAATACGAACTGATGACGGACTATTGGCGTCGTGGGGTGAATGACCCGCAACTGGAACAGCTTTATCAGCATCTGCTGCAACGAGTCTATGTACTCTATGCCAATATCGCCACCTATCACCGGATGCGCTCGTATCCAGTGTTGGCAGGTATTTTCAACCGGGTTCGTCTGGAGCGTCAGGACTGGTCGTTGTCAGAGATCCGTCGAGAAATGGAGGCATTTGTGAGTGGTGTCGCCATGTTGGAACTGGAACCGGAAAATACAAGACAGGAGAAAGCAGAGCTTCTCTATAAAGAGCATCAGACACAGATGAATAATCTGTTCTCATATGTCCTGACCTCCCGGATGTGGACGGAGGGAGTAGGACACGACTTTGAGGAGATACTGATATCCCCGACCATTGACAGTAATGACCAACAACTTCTGGTGTCTTCGGTGACCTTGTCGTTGCTGAACCAGTTTGATATGGCAAAGTTCCGTACACTGGTCAATGTCTATCGCCGCTCACAGGACGAGGCTGTACGGCAGCGTGCCTTGGTGGGCTGGGCGTTGTCGCTGAAAGAAGATATACGTAAGGTTTATCCGGAACAAGAGGAGATAGTATTATCGCTTCTCACGTCGGAAAAGGTGTGTGAGGAATTGACGGAGTTACAGATGCAGTTGGTCTATTGTCTGAATGCCGAGAAGGACACCCATACCATCCAGCAGGAGATTATGCCGGATATCCTGAAGAATAACAATCTCCAGTTTACCCGTTTTGGTATAGAGGAACGGGAAGACGACCCAATGGAGGATATCCTGCACCCGGAAGCTTCTGAACAGCGTATGGAGAAATTGGAGGAGACTTTCGGTCGTATGATGGATATGCAGAAACAGGGCTCGGATATCTATTTCGGCGGTTTTTCCCAGATGAAGCGTTTCCCCTTCTTTTATGATATCAGCAACTGGTTCGTTCCTTTCTATATGCAGCATCCTGATATCATCCATTTTGTACACAGGATGGAAGGAAATAAGTTTCTGGAGAAGGTGATGCGGCAAGGTCCTTTCTGTAATAGTGACAAGTATTCTTTTATGATTGCTTTCCAACAGGTCATGGAACGGATGCCGGAGGGCATGCGGAAGATGCTGGAGCGCGGAGAGGCTACGATGGGAGAAGTCCCGGAAGAGGATATGCAGACACCTGCTTTTCTCCGTCGGACCTATCTGATGGACTTGTATCGCTTCTTCCGATTGTATCCCAGTAGGAATGAGTTCCAGAATCCCTTTGACACGAGTCATAACGAATTAGGTACTTGTGAGTTTTTCAGTCTTTGGCTTTTCAAAGCTTCTCCGCTGGAACCGTATAAGGACCAGATTGTACGCTTGTTAAAACGGCAGAAGTTAGAGGAGAATGCCCAGCGGTTGTTGGATTCTTATAGTGACGACCATCATACTGTACAATACTATATCTGGTCAGGGATGTTCGTGAAGGCATTGGAACTGGAGCCGGGAAACCAGAAGGCACTTCAAGGATATGCCCGTGAAATGTTTAATATAGGAGCGTTTGAAGAGTCTGCCGAGGCTTATGACGAACTGCTGATGATGAATCCTGACAAGACCAGTTATCTGCTGAACAAGTCAATCTGTCTTGTCAATCTGAAAGACTATGAAGGGGCTTTGAAGATATTGTATCGGTTGAATTATAATCATCCGGAGGACAATCACGTGAATCGGGTACTTGCCTGGACACATCTTTGTAGCCACCAACTGGAACAGGCGGATAAGATATACAAGAAGTTGACATCAGAAGAGAAGGTCCTTCGGGAAGACTGGGAGCATTTTGGCTATTGCTGTTGGTTCTCAGGCAGGATGGATGAAGCCGTTCACTGTTTTAAGAAAGCAATAGGAGATGTTCGTCCCGATGAGGCATTCTTTAGTTTTGACTCCCAGTTGATAGAAGCGTATGCTATCAGTGAGATACAAGTCAGACTGATGTATGCTGCAATTTTTTCCTGATTTCCTGATAACACCAGGTCCATCCTAAAGGAATTCCCAATCCGACAATGGCATAGAGAATCCAGAACCAGTCTTCCTTGGCATGGTCGTGGATCACCATGTGGCATCCAATCTGGGCAAAGTCCATGTCGTAATACCATATCTTGATCAGGCTGACAACCTTATAGCTGATGATATGGAAAATAAAAACGGGTAGGGTGTTGTCGCCGCAGAATACCAGGAAACGCTTGACAACTCCCTCCTTACGATTCAGGTAATGGGCTATGTTGTAAGTCATCAGGAAACCGCAGATGGCAGGGACAGGCAGTGAGATGAACTGGATGAACGACGAGCGCCAGTTCATGTTGGCTGTCAGGTATTTAGAGAAGAGGAAGACGATGACGGCAAAGACTAAAGTCATCCACCATGATATTCTGTAATGATGCTCCCATTTGTGAAACAAGAAGCCGCACCCGAAGAAGAAGGTACCCATGATTTCCCGATAGCCTCCCTGGATCAGTGTGATGATACGGAGTCCTTCCGATGTCTTCCATGCTGCCAGCAGGAGCATGAAGACACAAACTCCAATAGGGGCAAGGAGTTCGCGATGAGGAGAGAGTTTTTCATATTGTCCTGCCAGGTAGTCAATCCCCTTATATATAATAAGGTATGCGATACTTGCCACCAAGAGACCCCGGAAGAACCAGAAGGCACCGCATAGGAACTGGTCGTAACCGCCCATCGCCGTCACCATGTTCCATAGGTTCTGTTGCATCTGATGCCAGGAGTAGGGGTGGGTCACTCCACCGCTCCAGTTGCCGTACTGCTCGTTGAGGATGCCGAGGTCAAACATCCAGTTGTGGATAATCAGGAAGAAGACCGACCATTGCAGGAAAGGAACATACAGTCCCTTGAAGCGTTTCTTGATGAATGTCGTTTCGTCATGGAGATAGCGTAGCGAGAAGAAATAGCCTGCCGTGATGAAGAAGACAGGCATATGGAACTCATAAAGGAAGGAGTTGACCACATCAGGGGCATCAGCATGACCAATGACCATCAGGATGATGGCAAGTGCTTTGCAGATGGAGATGACGGTATTGCGCTGCATAGTGTTATAGGAAGGGAGCTAACAAATGGGCAAACCAGCCGCGGAATTTCTGCCAGCCTGTACGGAACTGGTCCCATGACTCAGGAGTCAGGAGGAAACATTTCTGAGTGTCCCGGGCAAACATGTCATCCAGTTCTTTCGTTGTCGGCTTATCAATGATCACGGCATTCTGCTCGAAGTCACATTTCAGGCTGCGGGCATCCAGGTTCGTACTGCCTATCGTACAGAACCGTCCGTCTACCATCATGATCTTGGAGTGGTGGAAGCCCGGCTCGTACATCCAAATAGTGGCCCCGCGCTTCATCAGTTTGTGTGCCTGATAATAGGCACAGTCAGGAGTCAGGGGAATGTCACTCTTCGCTGACTGCATAATCTCTACTTTAACACCACGCCTGATGGCACGAGTCAGGGCACGGGTGACACTCGGAATAAGGGTGAAGTAGGGGTTGATGATCTTGATAGAGTCTTGTGCCTGGTCAATGGCACTGATATAGAAGTCACGCATGATGGAGGGTGTCCGATGAGGCTCCCGGGTGATGATACCCACCATTTTCCTACCTGCAGTAGAGGTGGTGTCAGGCTTCAGTCCCTCGAATTTTGTCAAGGTGCCACCCCGATAGTATTTCATACCATGTACGTTCTCACCTGTTGTCCGATTCCATATCCTTATGAATATTTTCTGGAGTTCGTTGACAGCGTCCCCTTCAATACGGCAGTGCATATCACGCCATTCTCCGACTTGCTCCGTACCTTTGATATAATAGTCAGCGACGTTCATGCCACCGGTATAGGCAATCTGTCCGTCAATCACGACTATCTTCCGATGATCGCGTCCGAAAATCTTATTAATCCAAGGAAAACGGATGGGCTCATATTCTACGATTTGAATACTGTCGTCCCGTAATGCTTTCAGGTGGTATTTCTTCAGTGGCTGATTGTTGGAGTCATTGCCAAAACCGTCAAACATAGCCCGTACCTCAACACCCTCTTTCCGTTTTTCCCTGAGGATGTCGAAGAGTAAGGAGGCGATAGAGTCATTGCGGAAATTGAAATACTCCAGATGAATACTGCTCTTTGCCTGACGGATGGCACGGAACATGTCATCGAACTTTTCCTGTCCTGACATGAGGAGTGTCACTGAATTGTCATTGGAGAATACAATGTTCTTGGAACGTAATGTACGAACAATCAGCGAGTCGCTTGTCTGGGCACTCGCTGGTTGGATAAGGAGAACGAATATTGCGATGAATAATGTTCGCAGCATTTTATTTTTTATTCTTAAGGCGGTATTCGAGTGGTGTCATACCATATTTCTCCTTAAAGATATTAATGAAGTTCTCTGCTGTGGAGAAACCGATATTAATAGCAAGCTCACTCATATTGATATTTGTCTTTGTCAAGAGGACGCATGCGTGTTTCAGTCGGATCTCACGAACAACTTCCGCAGGAGTCTTTGTCGTGATGCTACGAATCTTATGGAAGAAGGGAACACGTCCCATTCCCATGGCAGATGCCATCTCTTCCAGACTGATTTGTCCACGGCTCATATTCTGAAGGACATACTGTTCTACGTTTTTCATCAACTGGCGGTCCATCAGGTTACTCATAGAGTAATTACCGATCGTCTCATCTTCACCGTAGAATTGTGTCATGAGCTCGTTCTTCTTAGCCTGCTCTGCGGGCTCTTCCTGTTTCTGAGGCTCTTGTTCTCCAACAGGCTCCTCACTTGTTGACTCGGTATTACTTTGGTTAGCAATGACATCATCGTCATAGACCATGGTTGCTGTTGTCATACTTGCATTACGACCTTCCAGCATTCGTGTCTCACGACCCTCAATGGCATCCTGTTCCATTTCGACGGGACCTAATCCCATCAGTTTGTTAAAGCGCATGACAGCTTCCTGTACGTTGAACGGTTTAGCAAGATAATCGTCTGCCGCCAGGGTGATATTCATGTCCTTCATCATTTCTGGTGTCAGGACGGAGTCGGTCATCAGTACGAATTTGATCTTATGCGTCAGGGAGTCAGACTTGAGCTTGTTGCACAGTTCACTACCGGTCATGTGCTTCATGTTCTGTTTACAGATGACAAGGTCGGCTTTCATTGCCTCAATGTCTGGAATGGCGAGACGGATGTCGTCATAGACATGGAAGTCATAGACTTCACGCAGGTGAGCATTCATGAATGTGTTGAACTCCCGGTTGTCGTCGATGAATACAACACTGAACTTATGGGTCTTCTTGTCAAGTCGTAGTGGTTGTATCTTCGCTGTCAGCTCAGAGGTGGCAAGAGACGGCAGGGTGATTTCTACCTGGTCGTTCAGTTCCATGCGGTCTTTTGCCGTAGACTCTGCCTTGGCCTCTGGATTCTCCAGAATCGTCTGCATCTCTGAGATACGGGTGATGATCTGCAGCATCTGGAAATGGAGGGAGTTCAGCTGTTCTCTGCCTTCCAGGTCACTTTCTTTTTCTGCAAGGTTGCCGATGATCGTCGTCATACGTGCCATTGGCTGGCGGAGCTCATCACTGGTGAGCTTGATTTCCTCACGCTGGCGTTTCAGTTCATCAACAACAGTACGCTTTCTCATCACGAAGTTTTTCACTCTCTTGTAACCATAACGCCACGCGACAAGGGCAACAATGGCAAGAAGGACATAAACAGAAAGCATCCACCATGTCAACCACCAAGGACGTTCGATGGTGATCTCCAGTTTACGTTCCTGATTGCTGACAGCACCGTTGGCACTCACAGCTTTCACATGCAGGGTATATTTGCCGCTACCGAGGTCACGGAACCTGACACCATGCAACAAGGCATCACCATTGCGCCAGTCATAATCCAGACCTTCCATCCAATACATGAATTGCAAACGCTCTCCTTGGTTGTAGTTACCTGCAGCAAACTTGATGGTAAAGGAGTTCTGGCTGTTCTTTAATGCGATCCTGTTACTCTCGTTGAGAGCTTGAGGTAATATGACATTCCCGTCATAATCATGTCCCACCAAGATTTCCTCTTCTCCGATAAACAATTGGGTGAGCATCACGCGAGGCAGGGTACTTTGGTCTTCTTTCCTGCTGTCCCGTACCCAGTTGATGCCAAAGAGACCTCCGAAAATAACAGCACCGTCAGACTTTGTCAGGATAGCCCCGGTATTGAACTCATTACTTTGCAGACCGTCTTTGGTATCATAATTGTAAAGACCATATCCGAAAGTTCCCTCCTGTCTGTTACGCTGAACAACGATACGGCTGACTCCATTACTGGTCGTTATCCACATATTACCGCTTCTGTCCTCTGTAATACCGCAGATGGAATTATTACAAAGTCCATCCTTTTTCGTGATATAGTTCAAAGAGTCGTTCGCTACGTTCAGGACATTCAATCCCTCACGGGTGCCTACCCAGATAAGTCCTCGGGAATCTTCATATACTTGGGTGATGTAGTTGTTGGTAAATGTCTTGAGATTGGTAGAGTTACCTGTCAGGATGGTCTTCTTACGGTCTGACAGATTCAGTATCATCAATCCTTCAGACGTACCAATCAGTAAGACGTTGTTCTTTCCGTAGAATAGACAAGTGATATTGTTGGTATTCAACATACCGTTCTCACGGGTATAGGATGAGAAGGTGTTCATCTTCGGGTTATATACCTGTAAGCCTCCGTTCGTGGCAATCCACAGATTTCCACCCTTATCTTTTGCCAATGCATTGATGTGGTCGTCGATTAACGTCTTCATACTGTCACGGACAGCAGAGAATATCCGTGACGTACCTTCTTGGATACGGGTCAGTCCGTTTTGGCGGGAGCCAACCCAAAGACTTCCGTCCGCTGTCGTTTCCATACACGAGACCTTCATACTTGCCAACGGACCGTTATAATCAATAATTCCCTTATCACTCGTTCCGTACCAGACTTTTCCGTTTGCATCTTCTGCTATGGCGGTGACATCTCCCAAGAAGGATGATTGGAACTTATAGATATTGTCGCCATAGAAGGCAACACCGGATTTCTCTGTTCCCACCCATAGCAGGTCTGTGTCATCCACATAAACGCTTTGAATACCAATCGTCTCTTGTGTTTGCTGATTTCTTCCATCATGTGGTTGTACAACTTCCATCTGATGGGAGTCGACATTCATCCGAATCAGTCCCATCCGGTCAGTACCAATCCAGATATTCCCGCTTCGGTCTCCTGCCATGCCATTGACACTATGGTCTACGGCAACCCCTGTGAGTCCTAAGCTGTTACCAATAGTCGTGTCCCATACATTGGTGCTTTTGTTGTAGAACATCAAAGTTCCCTGACCATATAGCCAGATGTTGTCAGCCTGGTCAGCATAGACTTTCAAGGTAGCGCTTTTGCGGAGGTGCTGGTGGGCAATCAGGTCTGTTGCCCATACGGTATGCTGCTGGTGCATGATATCGCAGCATACCATCCTGCCGTCTTCATAGACGATGATGGCACCGTCACGACATTCTCCTATAGAGCAGATGGTGCCCTGGGGAACACCATGGGTGTCGTCAGTATATCCGAATTCATAGAGTAACTGTTGTTGCATGTTATAGGCGACGACTCCCTTGTTGGGAATAGATGCCCATAGGTTTTTATGGCGGTCAAAGAACACCACGTTCGGTTGCCCCTCAATACCCATTCGGGCAAAGACCTGTTTCATGTCGCGCTCGAAGGTCTCCGTCTGTGGATGATAGACGCAATAGCCTGCTGATGTCTGAATCCAAAGATTACCGTCAAGGGCTTCCTGCATGCTGATAATATAACTGTCAGAAAGGGAGGAGCCGTCTTGTGAATTACTTTGGAAGTACTTGAAAGTATAGCCGTCATAGCGGTAGAGTCCGGCAGGTGTTCCAAACCAGATATAACCGCGACCGTCTTTCAAGATACAATTAATCTGACTGCTGGTAAGTCCATCCTTGATGTCCAGCGTTTTAAAAAGATAGACACCTGCTGCTGCCAGCGGTAGCGCAAGCATCAACACCATCAGTATTTTTTTCAGTCCTTTCATAGCCTGTTTGTTTTTCTTTCTTTCTTTATTTTATGTTAGAGGATACATGCATAACGGTCTACTATACCTAACAGTCTCTTATTACTGTCGGATACTAATACGTTGTGTATCTTATGTTGATTCATGATTTTCTGTATCTCGGAGATCTTTGTCTGCGGTGTCACCATCTTGGGAGTCAGGGTCATGATATCTCTGACCGTGCGGTCGAAGAACTCTGCTTTCCATCGTTCCATGGCACGGCGGATGTCTCCGTCAGTGATGATACCGGCAATGCAGTCGTTCTCGATGGCAACGCCAAGTCCCAACTTCCCCTTGCTGACAAGGATGATGGCTTCGCCTAAATGCATCTCTGGACCCAATAGTGGAAGATTCTCTGTAATCATGACATCCTGTGCCGTAGTGAGCAGTCGCTTGCCTAACTCTCCACCGGGATGGAACTGGGCGAAATCCTGAGGTTGGAAATGACGCTTGTCCATTAAGGCAACGGCCAGTGCATCCCCCATCACCAGTGTCGCTGTCGTACTGCTGGTGGGAGCCAGGTTCAGCGGGCATGCCTCTTTCCTCACGCTGACGTTAAGATGACAGGTGGAGTATTTTGCCAATAGGGATTGCGGGTTGCCGCTCATGGCAATAATGGGAATCTCCATATGCAGTACCATGGGGATGAAACGCAGCAGTTCGTCTGTCTGTCCGGAGTAGGAGATGGCAATAACGACATCTCCTTTGGACATGACTCCCAAATCACCGTGGAACACATCCAAGGGATTGATGAAGAACGAAGGAGTACCTGTAGAAGCTAAGGTGGCTGCAATCTTTGTTCCGATATGTCCGCTCTTTCCGACTCCCGTCACAATGACCTTGCCATTACAATGCATGATTAATTCGACAGCCTTGTCGAAGTTGTCGTCAATCTGGGATGTCAGGTCTAGCACAGCCTGTGCCTCATCCTTGATACATTGTATGGCGTTTTCCTTTGTCGTCATTTTTTTATAGTTCCTATAGTGACTATAGTTCCTATAGTATTTATATTAATTTCTCTATTAGTGGTTCCAGCTTGTCCAGTTCCAGCATGTTAGCGGCATCGCTGAGTCCCTGGTCGGGTGTAGGATGGACTTCAAAGAACCATCCCGTAGCCCCGAAAGCTTTGGCTGCAAGTGCCATCTGTGGCACGTAGCGGCGGTCTCCTCCTGTCTTCCCGTTGGCTCCGCCAGGGCGTTGCACACTATGGGTGCAGTCCATGATGACGGTGGGTACCAATTCCAGCATATCCGGGATATTACGGAAGTCTACCACCAGATTGTTATACCCCATCATGTTACCACGCTCCGTCAGCCATACCTCCTTGGCTCCAGCCTCTCTTGCCTTCTCTACAGGATAGCGCATATCCTGTCCGCTCAGGAACTGTGCCTTTTTGATATTCACCGTCTTGCCCGTCTTTGCCGCAGCGATGAGCAGGTCTGTCTGCCGGCAGAGGAAAGCAGGAATCTGAATGACATCCACCACTTGTCCTACAGGCACTGCCTGCCAAGCTTCATGGATGTCCGTCAGGATGCGCAATCCGTACTTCTGCTTAATATCGCTCAGCATCAGTAGTCCATGGTCTATACCCGGACCACGGAACGAGTTGATGGAGGTACGGTTGGCTTTGTCAAAAGAAGCCTTAAATATAATGTCAGTCCCCAGTCTCTGATTGATGTCCACCAGTTTTGCTGCCACGGTATCGAGCAGTTCTGCGGATTCAATGACACATGGTCCTGCGATAATCGTACTTTTCATATTTATAATATGACACTATTTCCTTGCAAAGATAGAAAAAAACTTCCATACTTGCAAGAAAAGCGTACAATTTTGTATTAAATATGGTGAAAGTCTCTTATTTAATATGTATATCCTGTTGTGGGAAGGGAATCTCAATGTTGTTTTGACGGAGCGTGTCATAAATGGTGTTCAGTACGTCACTGATGACGTATGACTGCTTGGGGGCGTCGGCCCAGACGAACATCTTCAGGTTGATGCCAGAGTCAGCAAGTCCTCCAACAACCGATTTTGACTTCTTCGATTTGTCGATCCATTTATGTTTCATTTGGTTGACGGCACCGTCGACCAGTTCGATGACCTGTTGGAGATTGCTTCCGTAGGCGACGCTGTAGTTGATGACGGCAAGCACATAGCCGTGGTTACGGGTCAGGTTCTTGTAATTCTTGGTGAAAAGTTGTGAGTTCTGGAAAGTGATGATCTCTCCGTAGAGTGACTCGACAACCGTTGAGGTGTAACTGATCTTCGTTACCTTTCCCATGGTACCGTCTACCTGAATCCAGTCCCCAACCTTAATACGTCCTGCCATCAGGGTGATACCGTAGTAGATATTCTCGATGATGTCCTTGGAGGCAAAACCGATACCTGTCGACAGACCGCCCGTTACCACCATCAGCCAGGCAAGGGAGATGTTCAGGATGCTCATGGTGACGAGGAACCAGATTCCCCATACCAGTACCTGGATGACATTCCTGCCCATCACTTCCTTGCTTGCCGCTGTAGTGGGGTCGCTGATCTGGTAGTGCATCCGCAAGAACTGGAGAATGGTTCTGCTGGCATAGGAGAAGAAGAACCACAGGCTGACGACAACGGCAAGGGAGACGATACTGAGTCTCAGGTTTTTCAGGTCGACAAAGTCGGTATTAAAGATTTTCCAGCAGATGTCGCTGAGATTGAAGACATCGGCAGCCCAATAGATGCTGAGCATCACGGAAGCAACACCGGCAATAGGTAATAACACCTGATAGAGCAGATGGTATGCCCATGTCTGGGTGATGGGCTTCTCTGCCAACCGGTGCCTGATACCGTAATATTTGAGGTACTGTAAAGCACAGGTAATGGTAAGGATACAGGTGAGTTGCATGGTCCACCAGATCAGCATCTGTACCGCCATCAGCGTATATCCTGCCCATGAGCAGATGACTGCCGCTATGAAGATGAGCAGTGAAATATAACTGTAGAACATGTCCGAGCGCGGGACGTTCTTTTTATGTCGTCTGATGACGCTCCATTGCCAGAGTGCGCAGAGAAGAAGGACAGGAGGGAATGTAATATTGACTAGTTCGCTGGGTATCAGGATGATGCGGTATACAATAACGATAAAGCTGACTGTCAGCAATGGTGTATAAATCCGGAAGGCGCTTCTGACCTGGTCACCCTTCACGCGCAGCAGTAATGAGATAAGTATCACGCCCATCAGCCAGGCGAAATTCACCAGCAGGTTACATGCCATGATAATGAAATTCTGGTTGGCGACGGCAAGTGCAATGCCAAGGATGATGGCAAAGGTGACCGTGGTGGTGGCAAGTGTGATACAGGTTCGTTTCTTCATGAACTCCTCCGTGCGGAACCGCCTGGGTACGATATAGCGGATGACGGTGAAGTTCAGGATGGAAGCGATGATGGCATAGATGATAATCGTGATGAGAAGTCCGAAGATCCACCGACTGTCCCATTGTGAGTTCTCGCTGGGCTTGTATTTCTTGCTCACCGTCCGACTGGTAATCTGCCATTGCCGTTTCCAGTTCTTCAGGATATTGAAATAACTGTCGTCCCCGTTCTTGAAGATACTGGTCTGGATGTCGTTATACCGTTTATGGGCATAGTCGTTCAGGTAGGAGAGTCGCTGTTCCGTCGTTTTGTAATAACGGATATACTCCTGCATGTTGGAACGGTTCTCGTTCAGGGAGTTGCGGATGCTGGTGGCGAGTGTCAGACAGACACTGCGGTCAATCTTCGCCTTGTCGCTCAATGTCTGGATGGGCATCGCCTTCAGGGAGTTGATCAGGGAGTCGTAGCGGGCGATATCCGCATCTGTCTTGTTTAAAAAGGTCTTGAAGGGGATCTTCTGCCGCTGGAAGGCATGGTATTGCTCTGTCGCCTCATGGCAGGCATAGGTCAGGTCGAAGACATATTCCTGTTTCTGCGAGTACAGCATCAGCGAGTTTTGGTTGGACAGCTTCATGGTGGAGATCAACTGGTCTCTCACTGCCTCGCTCTGTTTCTTGTTCATCTCCAGCATCTGGGTCAGTTCACGATGGTAGGTCGTCAGCTCCGAGCGGAGAATCTTCAATGTCTGTGGCAGGTCTTTCTCCTTCAGCACGGCATGTGCATGGAGTGTCCCGACCAGTATTCCTATGATGAGGAGAAGTTTCTTCATTTTTGTTTTTACCTGATTTAGTTTGCAAAATTAAAAATAATTTTCCATTCTCCCCCTACATTTCTCAATTATTTTGTATCTTTGCAGAAAATTAAAATAAAGATTTATGAAATTAATAGCAGATAGCGGAAGTACCAAAACAGATTGGACACTTCTCCATAATTCAGGCATGCGTACTGACAATGTGTTTATGGCAACCTTCAAGACGCAGGGTATCACCCCCATTCATCAGTCACCGGCGGAGATCCGGCAGATCCTGGCACAGGAGTTGATGCCACAGCTCTCCACCTTCTCGCGGGCCCAACTTGTTAATTCGAAAATTCTTGAAAGTCCCTTGCTTTCCAATATCCAGGTTTACTTCTACGGCAGTGGCTGTACTTCCACCCACGTTCCGATGATGAAGCAGATGCTGTTTGAGGTATTTTCTCCGCAGGCAGTGGAGGTGTACAGCGACCTGATGGCTGCTGCCCGTGCCCTTTGCGGTCATGAAGAAGGTGTCGCCTGTATTCTGGGAACTGGTGCGAACTCGTGTTTGTATGACGGTGAAAAAATCACACAAAACACACCGCCCCTTGGCTATATCCTCGGGGACGAGGGGAGTGGGGCAGTGTTGGGCAGGTCTTTCATGAATGCTCTCTTCAAGGACCCGCAGTATGCCGATTTATGTGATGCCTATCTGAAGGAGACGGGATTGACGATGCCCACTATTATTAATAAGGTGTATAGGGAGCCGCTTGCCAACCGCTTCCTCGCCTCTACGGCCTCTTTCATCAGTCAGCATCTCGACTTCAAATCGTTGCGCCAGATGGTGATAGACAATTTCCGCTCCTTCTTCCAGCGGAACGTGACTCACTATCAGCGTCCTGACCTGCCCGTCCATGCTGTCGGCAGCATCGCCTGGTATTTCCAGGAGGAGCTGCGGGAGGCGGCAAAAACAGAGGGCTTCCACCTTGGAAACATCATGCAGACACCGATGGAAGGACTGGTCAAGTATCACCAGTACCCATAAGTTTAACTGGCAAATTAGACATAAAACCAATACTAACATGAAAAAACTATTACTACTGGCGATGGCAGTAGCCATCGTGGTAGCCTGTCAGAAGAAGCAGGAGATGACGACGGACTTTGTGCGCGTCGAGAACGGACATTTCGTCCGTGGAGGTCAACCGTATTATTATGTAGGTACCAACTTCTGGTATGGTGCTATCCTTGGCTCTGAGGGACAAGGCGGTGACCGTGTCCGTCTGGGACGTGAACTGGACGAGATGAAGCGGATGGGTATCGACAACCTACGTATCCTCGTGGGCTCTGACGGTGAGCGTGGCGTGAAAACGAAGGTGGAGCCCACGCTCCAGATAGCCCCCGGTGTGTATAATGACACGATTCTGGCAGGTCTGGACTACCTGTTGATGGAGATGGGAAAGCGTGAGATGGTCGCCGTGCTCTACCTGAACAACTCCTGGGAGTGGAGCGGGGGCTATGGCTTCTACCTCGAACAGGCAGGAGCAGGCAAGCAGCCGCGTCCCGACGAGGCCGGATACCCTGCCTTCATGGAAGCGATGAGCAAGTATGCCACCAACGAGAAGGCGCACCAGTTGTTCTATGACTATGTTCGTTTCATCATCGGACGGACCAACCGCTATACTGGTAGGAAATACACGGAAGACCCTGCCATCATGTCGTGGCAGATAGGTAATGAACCGCGAGCTTTCTCCAGAGAGGCACTGCCTGCCTTTGAGAAATGGCTCGCCGAGGCTTCTGCACTGATCCGTTCACTCGATAAGAACCACTTGATCTCCGTGGGCAGTGAAGGCTCGTGGGGCTGTGAGAATGACCTGGGCTGTTGGACACGAATCTGTGCTGACAAGAACATCGACTACTGCAATGTACACCTCTGGCCCTATAACTGGGGATGGGCAAAGCCTGACTCGCTGATCGAACACCTGGACCGTGCCTGTCAGAATACGAAAGCGTATATAGATCAGCACCTTGCCGTCTGTGACAGTCTGAACAAACCCCTTGTGATGGAGGAGTTCGGTTATCCTCGTGACGGTTTTCAGTTTGCGACAGGTACTCCTACGAAGGGACGTGACGGCTATTATAAATATGTGTTCTCACTGGTTGCTGACAATGCGGAGAGCGGAGGCAAGTTCGCCGGCTGTAACTTCTGGGGATGGGGAGGCTTCGCAGAGCCGAAGCATGAGCAGTGGCAGGTGGGTGATCCCTATACCAACGACCCTGCCCAGGAGGCTCAGGGATTGAACTCCGTCTTTGCTGGAGATGCCACCACATTGGCTGTCATCCGCACGCAAGTAGATCGTATGAGCAGGGTAAAATAGGTGTTTTGCCAGGTTATATGTGAGAAAATCCATAAAGAATCATTGTTTTCTCAAAAATAATGTTAACTTTGCAGTCGTAATAATAACCGATAGAACTTAAAACGATCAGATCATGAAGCGTATAGGAGTCATCCTGCTACTACTGGTACTGGCCTGTTCCTTGCCATTGAATGCCCAGATCCGTGGCAGTGAGATACAGGTGAACGTAGTGCCTGACCATCAGGATTGGAAATATCAGGTAGGGGAGACGGCAACCTTTAAGATCAGTGTGACCCGTTCTGCCACCTTGGTTGATAATGTCACCATCGACTATGAGGCAGGTCCGGAGATGTATCAGGATGTCAAGAAAAAGGGCGTGGTATTAAAGGACGGTACGCTGACGCTGAAGGGTAGGATGACAAAACCTGGTTTCTATCGTGTCGACGTGACGGCCTATGTGGGTGGCAAGGAATACAAAGGGGCCTGCGGTGCCGCTTTCTCTCCGGAACAGATTAAGCCCACTACGGTGAAGCCTGACGACTTTGAGTCGTTCTGGAAGAATGCGATTACAGAGGCACGTAAGACAGACCTCAATCCTACCAAGCGCCTGTTGCCCGAACGATGCACCAAAGACGTGAACGTCTATGAGGTGTCGTTTAATAATATACAGTGGGACTACCGTACCTACGGTATTCTTTGTGTTCCTGTCAAGGAGGGTAAGTATCCAGCTTTGTTAAGGGTCCCCGGTGCCGGTGTGCGTCCCTACGGCGGTGATATATATACGGCATCACAAGGTGCCATCACCCTGGAGATTGGAATTCACGGTATTCCTGTGACGATGGAGCAGAAAGTCTATGACGACATTTTCCATGGTGCCTTGAACTGGTATTGGGAATTCTATACTGACGACCGTGACAAAATGTACTATAAACGAGTGGTTATCGGCTGTATCCGTGCCCTCGACTATATCGCCGAGTATACGCCCTGGAACCAAAAGGAGATGGGCGTGTCAGGTTCCAGTCAGGGTGGTTTCCTGACCCTTGCCACGGCAGCTCTCGACAAACGCATCACTTATTATGCGCCCGTCCATGCCGCCCTCTGCGACCATACCGCCTCTTTGCAGGGGGTAGCCTGCGGATGGCCCCATTATTTCTACTGGAACAAAGGCAAAGGACAGGAGAAGCAGATTGAGGTGTCACGCTACTATGACGGTGTGAATTTCGCCCGTCTCATCACGGACCGCCAAACGGGCTGGTTCTCTTTCGGCTATAATGACGATGTAGTACCTCCCACCACGGCGTGGGCTACCTATAATACGGTGACAGGTCCCAAGACCATCTCTCCCTATCAGGCAACCTGGCACTTCTGGTTCCAGGAGCAGTGGGACGAATGGGAAGAGTGGCTGTTGAAGCAGATGAATATTAAATGAAGGTATAATGATGAAGAAAATAGTGTTCATGATGTTGGCAACGATGGCAGTTGCCTGTACAACAACCAAGCAAGCAAAGGACGAAAAGACCATTGCACAGCAGTTGATGGAGCGTTTGGACAGTCTTCGTCAGAAAGGATATATGTTCGGACATCAGGATGACCCGTTCTATGGACTGACCTGGGCGTATCAGCAAGACTCCAGTGATGTGAAGAATGTCTGTGGCGACTGGCCTGCCGTGATGGGCTTTGAACTTGGCGGTATTGAGATGGGCGACGCGAAGAACCTCGACAGCGTACCTTTCACTAAGATGAGAGAGGAAATCATCAAGCACTATGACCGTGGCGGTATCATCACCATCAGTTGGCATCCTCGCAATCCTGTTACTACGATAGAGGGTGGAGGGAACGCAGGACAGAAGTTTCCTGAAGGAACTGCATGGGACATCACAGACTCTACTGTCGTGAAGAACATTCTCAAGGGCGGTACGCAATATGAGAAGTTCCAAGTCTGGATGCAGCGGGTATCTGACTTCCTCGCAACGTTGAAGACTCAGGACGGTGCGAAGATTCCAATTATCTTTCGTCCCTGGCATGAGAATACAGGCAGCTGGTTCTGGTGGGGTGAGAAGTTATGCACGGCTGATGAGTACAAGGCACTGTGGAATATGTTGCAGGATAAGCTGAATGCCGATGGCTTCGACAACCTGTTGTGGGCTTATTCTCCTGGTATGGCAGCCGACTTGACCAATGAGAAATATTTGGAGCGCTATCCTGGTGACGATCGTATCTCGCTGGTGGGCATTGATGGCTATCAGTGGGGAACAAAGGAAGACTTCGTGTCCCAGTTGGATCAGAATCTCGCCATGTTGACAAAGTTTGCCGACGAACATGGAAAGATAGCCGCCTTGACGGAATGTGGACTGAAGAACCTGACGGATCCGACATGGTGGACATCAACGTTAACGCCTGTGTTGGACAAGTACCCCATCAGTTACTTTCTGGTATGGCGTAATTATAAGGAAGAGTGGTTCGGTCCTTCTCCATCAAAGCCTGACGCTGAATATTTCAAACAGATGTATCAGAAAGAGAATGTCCTGTTCCTGAAAGAGATTGCCGAGAAATAAGATAAAACAGAAATAAGACAATGAGTGATTTTCAAGAGAAAGTAAAAGCATTACGTGCTCACCACGAAGAACTGCTGACGCGTAAGAACGAACCCCTGGAGTGGGGGAATGGTATTTATGACAAGTGGAAATATCCAATCCTGACAGCCGAACATACTCCATTGGAGTGGCGTTATGATTTTAACGAGCAGGATAATCCCTACCTGATGCAGCGCATCATGATGAATGCCACCCTGAACTCCGGTGCCATCAAATGGAATGGCAAGTATGTTCTGGTGGTCCGTGTGGAGGGAGCCGACCGTAAGTCTTTCTTCGCCGTTGCCGAGAGCCCTAACGGTGTGGATAACTTCCGCTTCTGGGAGGAGCCGATTACCATGCCAGACGATGTGATTCCCGCTACGAATATCTATGACATGCGTATTACCGCTCATGAGGACGGCTGGATCTATGGAGTGTTCTGTGCTGAGCGTCATGACGACTCCCAGCCGGGAAACCTCAGTGCAGCAACGGCAACGGCAGGTATAGCCCGTACGAAGGACCTGAAGACCTGGGAGCGCCTGCCTGACCTGAAGACGAAGTCACAACAGCGTAACGTGGTACTGCATCCGGAGTTCGTCGACGGGAAATATGCCTTCTATACCCGTCCGCAGGACGGCTTCATTGATACCGGCTCCGGCGGTGGCATCGGCTGGGCACTGGTAGATGACATCACGCATGCTGAGGTGAAGGACGAGAAGATCATCAACGCCCGTCACTACCATACCATCACGGAGGTGAAGAACGGGGAGGGACCGCATCCTATCAAGACACCGAAGGGATGGCTGCACCTTGCCCATGGTGTCCGTGCCACAGCCGACGGTTTGCGTTATGTATTATATATGTATATGACCTCCCTAGAGGATCCCACGAAGGTGATTGCCCAACCGGGCGGTTTCTTCCTTGTTCCGACAGGGGATGAATATCTGGGTGACGTGATGAATGTCGCTTTTGCCAATGGATGGATTGCCGACGAGGACGGAAAGGTGTTCATCTATTATGCTTCTGCCGATACGAGGATGCATGTCGCCACCTCTACCATAGACAAACTGACAGACTATTGCATGAATACGCCCGAGGACGGACTTTATACGGCGGCGTCAGTGGAAACCATTAAGAAATTAATCAATAAGAATAAACAACATGGCTAAATCTAAATTCTCAGAGAAAATCGGATACGGCTTCGGTGACATGTCGTCCAGCATGTTCTGGAAGATATTCTCTTATTACCTGCCGTTCTTCTACAGTAATATCTTTGGCTTGTCACTGGTCGATGCCGGTGTACTGGTACTTGTTACCCGTATCTGGGATGCCGTCAGTGACCCGATGATGGGTATTATATCCGACCGTACCAATACGAAATGGGGAAAGTATCGTCCTTACCTGTTGTGGGTAGCGCCGTTATTCTCCATTTGTGGTATCTTGTTGTTTACCACACCAGACTTGAACTACGGCGGAAAACTGATTTGGGCGTATGTCACCTACATCCTGATGATGACCGTCTATACGGGAATCAATGTGCCTTATGGTGCTATGCTGGGTGTG
>JAEEGL011277384.1_pt1 | contig 23927 bp, 32 predicted proteins | sample 9134231 | NCBI WGS metagenome assembly JAEEGL01 (sample SAMN16246548, study PRJNA631951) | gut metagenome | biome: gut microbiome; feature: rumen; material: fiber-attached | host: Bos | place: Iran: Karaj | collected 2018-10 | reverse complement strand
TGTTGATGGAAATAATGCTGTTGTGGTTGAATTAAACTCTGAAACTGATTTTGTTGCTAAAAATGCTGAATTTAAAGAATTATTAGATAAAATAGGAAATGCTATTTTAAATAATAATGTAAATAGTATGGAAGATGCTTTAAATACTAAATCAGGAAACGATACAGTAAATGATTTGATAGTTAATGCAACAGCTAAAATTGGTGAAAAAATTAGTTTAAGAAGATTTGAAAAAGTTTCTAAAACTGACTCACAAGTATTTGGAACTTATCTACATATGGGTGGTAAAATATCATCATTAACTGTAGTTGAAGGTGATAATGAAGAAGTAGCACGTGATGTAGCAATGCAAGCAGCAGCTATGAGGCCATTATATGTTAATATAGAAAGTGTTCCAGAAGCTGATCTTGAACATGAAAAATCAATTATTAAAGAGCAAGTTATTAATGAAGGTAAAAAGCCTGAATTTGCTGATAAAATAGTTGAAGGTAGAATTAAAAAATTCTATGAAGAAACTGTTTTAGAAGAACAAGCTTTTATTAAAGATTCTGAATTAACTGTTAAAGCTTATTTAGAAAAGAATAATTCTAAATTAGTAAATCTAGTTAAATATGAAGTTGGTGAAGGAATGGAAAAAAGAAATGATGACTTCGCCGCTGAAGTAATGAGTCAAATAAAATAACAAATAAAAAATCATGAAAATTTCATGATTTTTTTAATGATTAAGTTTTTTAATTCAAATTATATATTGTTCCAAAGAACCATATGTTATCACTATTTTTATCTTTTATTAAATATAAAAATGGTCTATTAAATTCTATTCTTATTACTGTGTTATCTCTTACAGCAGTATTTTTAAATAATCCAAAATAGGTAACTGCCGCTGCTTTAGTTCCAGCTTCAGTTAATTCAATATGAGATTTATGAACTGCTTGATTAACATATAGATTTAAATTAGAATCACTAGTTTCTATTGCTTCAAATTTTGCTTTACTTGGATTAAATGCATCTTGAATTCCTAGTGTTATTAAATCTTTTTTAAAATCTTTATAATCAAAATCTAAAGTGAATTTTGGAATAGATAATTGTATTTCATAGTTATCACTTATTCCTTTTTGATTATTTAATAAACTTGATAATTCATTTTTATTAAAATTATTAATATAGTCTTTAATATTATTATTTGGAAGAATTGCAATAAATTGTAATTCAATATCATTATATTTTTTATAATCTTTTATAATGCCTTTTGCATTTTCGTTTTCAATATAAATAACATCTTCACTAGTATGCATCATATCTACTTCCACTTGTGTATTATCTAACTTTGTAAATAACTCTTTAGATGTACTCTTTTCATTAAACTGATTTTTCCATTCAACATCTATAGCAAGAGAATTAATAATACCTAGAACAAAATCTTTATCAATTTGATCTACCACATTATTTATCATGCCATATGTTTTATTGCTTGCCCAATTATTAATAACATCAGGTGTTTTAAATTCATCATATATTATTTCAGCATCATAATTATTTTTAATATTATCTGTATATTCAGTTCTAATATCATTCTTGTGCTCATTTTTAATGAATAATGCATTTGCTGTAGATATTCTATTTTCTATATTAGTAATTTTATCGAGTTTATAATTACCAAGTGCGTTTTCAATTTGAGTTTTTGTATCTCCAGATGCACCATCTCTTAAAATAGATAATGCATATGCAATAGAAAATGGACTAATTAAATAATTATCATTATAATTATTAACAAGATGTATCATATTATATTCAAATTCATCATTGAGATTTGGGGGTGTATCAGATATTACTAAATCATCTGGTACGTTTGTATTATTAGGTTTGTTATTAATGTTATTGTTATCTCTTTTTATTAGATAAACTCCTATTGTTGTTAATAATATTACTATTGAAATAATTGCTATTAAAATATATTTGTTTTTCATATATCCTCCATAAATTAATTATATAATATTTAAAGCAAAAAAACTAGATATAATTGAAGAAATTACTTGATATTTGGCACTTTTTGTAATATAATTGACTATAGTCATGAAGGGAGGGAAGAAATAATGACACATGTGGACGTTAAAGACGGCAATATTGAGGGTGCATTAAAACGTTTCAAAATGAAAGTACAAAGAAGCGGTATCCCTACTGAAATGAAAAAAAGAAAAGAATATTCAAAACCTGGTATTAGAAGAAGAGAAGCTAAAAAAGAAGCAATTAGAAATGCTAAAAAGCATAATAAACAAAGATATTAATATGGAGGCAATTATTTATGTTATATGATACTATTTCAAATGATATGAAAAATGCTATGAAGAATCATGATAAAGATTCTTTAAGTACATTAAGATTGTTAAAGTCAGCTATCGATTTATATTTAATCAATAATAAAATGGATAGAGGACAAGCAAGTGATGAAATTGTTATTGATGTTGTTAGCAAACAAGTAAAAACTCATAAAGAAAGTATAGAAGAATTTAAAAAAGGAAATAGACTAGATTTAGTAGAAAATCTTGAACGTGAAATAGCATTATTAAATAAGTATTTACCAGAGCAATTAACTAAAGAAGAAATTAAAGCTGAAATTGATAAAGTGTTTGAAAAATTAAAACCTACATCAATGAAAGATATGGGTGTGATTATGAAAGAAGTAACTCCTATATTTAAAGGTAAAGCTGATATGAAAATAGTTAATGAAATAATTAAATCAAAATTAAATTAGAAACTTATAGTTTCTTTTTTGTTGGAGGAATATATGAAAAAATATAATTGTAAAGTAATATTATGTGGACCTGCAACAGGTAAAACATATTTAGCTAGTCATGATAATAGATTTGTTGATATTGATAATGAAAAAGCAAAATATAAATATAATTTATATGATAAATCATATGACGAGATTGAAAAAGGAAAATCTAAAAGAGGAAAAACTATAAATTACGATTCTACAGAGTATGCTATTAATTTATTAAAAGAAACAATTGATAATAATAAAATTGCATTAATAACATATCATAGTGAAATAATAGATTATTTAATTAAAAATAATATTAAATATTGTTTAATGTATGCAGATAAAAGTTTAAGAGAAGAGTATAAAAAGAGAATGTTAGATAGAAACAATAATATTAATTTTGTTAATTCTATGACTGATGAAAATATATGGAATGAATTTTATAAATTAAATGAGGAAGATTTAAAGCCAACATTTAAAATTAAATTAAAAGAGGGAGAGTATATATCAGATTACAAAGATAAATTTATTTAATGAAATAAAAATCTAAATATGTTATACTATTTAATATGAAGTGTACATTATATAAAATATTAAAATATTCATTAAAACCTTTATACCTATTATTATTTAGGCCTAAATATATAGGGGTAAACAATATACCTAAAAAAGGTGCTTTTGTTATGGCAGGAAACCATACAAGTGGAATGGATGCTTTAATGATGGTAAGTACACCTAGAAGAGTAATACATGTTCTTTCTAAGAAAGAGTTATTCAATAATAAATTTAAAAATTGGTTTTTTAGAAATATGGCATGTATACCAGTTGATAGAAAGATTCATGATGACAATGCTAAAATAGAAGTTATTAATTGCTTAAAAGAAGGACATGCTATTGGAATATTTCCAGAAGGTACAATTAGTCCAAATGACTTGGAATTATTACCATTTAAGAAGGGAACTGTTTCATTTGCATATAACGTAAAATGCCCAATTGTTCCTTTCGCAATTATTGGTAAATATAGAATATTTAGAAAAGGATTAACAGTTAAATATGGTAAACCATATTATGTTAAATCAAATAATTTTGAAAAAGAAACTGAAAAATTAAGAAATATTGTTTTAAAATTAAAAAATGGAGAAGATGATAATGAATAATATTAAATATCCTAAATCATCTATATATGATTTATTATCTGATTCTTGCAAGAAATATAGTAATAAAACAGCTATTATTTATAATGGGGATAAAATCAAGTATAAAGATTTATTAAATAATATAGATGAGTGTGCTAATTCACTTGTTAAAATAGGAATTAGCAATAAAGATACAATAACTTTAGTAGTAGAAAACTCTATAGAGTTTTTAATATGTATGTATGCAATAAATAAAATAGGTGCTATATGCAATATGATATATTCATTATCAAGTGAAGAAGAAATAAAAAAATCATATATAGTTTCAAATTCAAAGTGTTTAATTATACCATCTAATTTAATTGTTAAAATCAAAAACATCAAAAATAGAATAAACGTTGATAAAATAATATATATAAATAAATATGAGATGCTTAGCACATTAGATAAAATTAAATACATATTTAATAACCCTAAAGATATAATTGATAATGATTTTATATCATATAATAGATTACTTGCTAAAGGTAAATATAAAAATATTAAATTAAGTAATAATATAAATAAAAAAGATATAGCATTTATAATTAAAAGTGGATTAAATAATATATTACTTACAAACTTGAATATTAATAGTTCTGCAATAAATTTTAATAGTTACAATAATTTACTTGAAAATAAGTTATATCTGTTTGATTATTCTATATCAGATGGATTTGGTATAGTTTCAATCCATAAAGCTATATTAAGTGGATCTACAATAATATTAATTCCTAATTTAACTCCAAGAACTATGTCTAATTATATTTTAAAATATAAGCCAAATATAATTGAATGCTCAACAAACACTTTAAATTTAATAATTAATAATAAAAAATTTAATAGTAAAAATCTTTCATACTTAGATTTAATTATATGTTCAAAAGAAAAATTGAATAATAGTTTAAAAGATAAAATAATTGAATTTTTAGATAAACATAATAGTTCTGCATTATTAAAGTCTACATTTGGAATGAAAGAAAGTACATCAAATATTGCTATTACTGATGAAAATACTTCTGATAGTATTGGTAATCCCTATCCAAATGTTAATATTAATATATTCAATAACGAAAAAGAATGTAAACCATTAGAAATTGGTGAAATATGTATTAATGGACCTATTGTTATGGATAGTTATTTAAATGATATTAAATCAGATAAGTTCTTAAAAAAGCATAAAAATAATACAATATGGTTACATAGTGGTGATTTAGGTTATAAGGATTCTAATGGGTTTATATACTTTAAGTCTAGTATTAAAAGAGTTATAATATCTAATGATAATGATATTTATCCAAGTGATATAGAAAATATTATTTTGGCTCATCCATATGTTAAAGGATGTTCAATAGTTGGAGTGCCACATCCTTATAAAAAAGAAGTAGTTAAAGCATACATTGTATTAAAGGATGGATTAATACTAAATAGTGAAATTAAAAAAAGTATAAAAGAATATTGTGAAAAGAATATAGCGGAATATGCATTACCTTATGCATATGCATATAGAAAAGAATTACCAAAAACTATTTCTGGTAAGGTATCATATCAAAAATTAGTTAGTGACAAAGACGAGGAGGAATAAAATGGCAAAGATTAAAGGAGAATTAGCATATAAAATATTTATACCATTAATAAAATTATATTTTAAAATCAAATATAGACCAACTGTATATGGTAAGGAAAATATTCCAAAAGAAGGTCCAATTATTGTATGTGGGAATCACAGACATACGCATGATCAATTTAATGTTATGCTTGTTACTAATAGAGTAATACATTATATGGCTAAAGATGAATATTTTAAAGGTAAGTTTGCTTGGTTTTTTAAAGGTGCGTGTTGTATTCCTGTTAATAGAAGTATTCATGATGAAAAAGCTAAAGAAGAAGCCCGTAAAGTTTTAGAACAAGGTGGTGCTTTAGGAATATTTCCAGAAGGTACTAGAAATAAAACTTTTGGAACTAAAGATGAAGTAATAATGTTACCATTTAAATTTGGTGCTGTTTCTTTAGCACAAAAAATGCATGCATTAATTGTTCCTTTTGGCACTACTGGTGAATATACAGGTAAGAAAGGAAAATTAACTACAAGAATTGGTAAACCTTTTAGTGTAGAAGGTATGAATCTTGAAGAAGCAAATGAATTATTAAGAAGTAAAATACTTAAATTAATGCAAAAAAGTGAAAATTAGTATATAATATATTAAGTAAGAAGAGGTGTACATATGAAATTTATATTGACAGCTGGTGGAACCGGGGGACATATATATCCAGCACTTTCAGTTCTTAATGAAATAAAAAAAGATAAATCTAATGAATATTTATATATTGGAACAATCGATAGGATGGAAAGTGATTTAATACCAGGTATGGGTATACCATATGAAGGTCTTGAAATATATGGTCTTTCAAAAACAAATATATTTAAAAATGTTAAAAATGTTCAGTGTATAATAAAATCATATAAAAAATGTTTAAAAATAATGGATAAATTTAAGCCAGATGCAGTTATTGCTTTTGGTGGTTATGTAACTTTACCAGTTTGTTTAGCTGCTAAAAAAAGAGGAGTTAAAGTTTTTCTTCATGAGCAAAACATGTTACCTGGAAAAACAAATATATTTTTATCTAAAAAAGTTGATGCAGTATTTGTTTCATTTAAAGATGGAACACGTAAATTAAAATGTAAAAATATCATATATACTGGAAACCCTGTTAGTCAAAGGGCAGTTGAAACTAAAAAATATGATAAAACAGAATTAGGGTTTTCTAAAGATAAAAAATTAATTATTATAGTTATGGGATCGTTAGGAAGTACGTCTGTTAATGAAAAATTATTAGATTTCTTAAGAACATTTGATAGAGAAGACATAGAAATATTATTTATAACAGGTAAAAAAAGTTTTGCTGATTTAAATAACAATTTAGTAGTTCCAAAGTGTACTAAAATAGTTCCATTTTTTGATAATTTACCAAGCTTAATGAAATCAGCTGATTTAATCATTTCTAGAGCTGGAGCATCCACTATTGCTGAAATTATGGCTACAAAAACACCTTCTATATTAATACCTAGTCCATATGTAGCTAATAATCATCAATATTATAATGCATTAGATTTAGTAGAAAAAAATATAAGTATAATGCTTGAAGAAAAAGATTTAAATAAAGAAACTTTAACTGAAGCAATAGATGAAATGTTTAAGGAAGATACATTAAAAGAAGTAAGAAAGAATTTAAAAGAAATAAAAGATTTATCATCAAGCACAATTATTGTTGATGAAATGACAAAAATAATAAAGGATAAAAATGGTAAAAAAAAGAATAAAAAAATTTAATATAAGAAAATTTGCTTTATTTATAATTATTATATTATTATTAGCTATGATATGTAATTATATATTAAATGTAAAATTAAAGAATATAATAGTTTTAGGTAATAATTATTATACTGATGAAGAAATAATTGAAACGTCTAAATTAGAAAATTATCCTAAATTTATATTTATTAATTCTTCTTCTGTTAGAAAAAGATTATTAAAATTAGATATGATTGAGGATGTTAAAATAACTAAAAATATTAAATCTATTATTACAATAAATATTAAAGAAAAGAAAATTTTATACTATGATAGAGCAGATGATACTTATATGCTATCTGATACTAAAAAGTATAAATTAGATAAAATTTTAGGTGCTGCTACATTAATTAATTATGTTCCTAGTGAAATAGAAAGTAAATTTGTTAATAATTTTAAAAATATAGATTCTAATATATTAAAATTAATAAGTGAAATAGAATATTCTAAATCAGAATATGATAAAGAAAGATTCTTATTTACTATGAATGATGGTAATCAAATATATATAACTATAAATAAATTAGATGTTTTAAATAAATATATTGATATAGTAAAAAAACTAGATAATAAAAAAGGAATATTATATTTAGATAGTGGTAATTATTTTGAAATAAAAGAAAAATAAGATATGAATAATTCATATCTTTTTATATATAATTTAATATGAGTAAAATAGATAGTTTTAAAAAATTTATATACAATCATCCTGAATTTATTGATGAAGTAAGATCAAATAATACCTCATGGCAATCATTATATGAATTGTATGATTTATATGGTGAAGATAATAAAATATGGAATAATTATTTAAATAATACTACAAGTGGTTCATTTAGTATTAAAAATATATTAAATACTATAAAAAATATTGATGTATCATCTTTAGAAGAAAATATAAATAATATACAAAAAGCAGTAGGTTTAGTTGAAGAATTAACTAAAAAAGAAGATGAAGAGGAAAAAGAAAAGAAAGAATTAAAAGAAACTAAAATAGATAATTTATATGGTGAATAATATGAAGTATGAATTATTAGATAAATTACATAAAGATCCTAAATACTTAAATTATTTGCATCAAAATTCATATTGGTATAAAAAATTAAACAGAAATCCGAGTAGTTATGATGAATTTATACATGACATGAAAGTAAAATATAAATTAAGAACAATTGATAAAGTAGATAATTTTGTAGATAGCGTTGATTTAATAACAAAAATAATAAATGTATCAAATGAATAATAAAAGTTATTCATTTTTTATTGTAAAATATTTATAAAAAATATTCTTAATTATTGACACAGTTTATTATTAAAATGTATAATTGAAATATAGGATAGATAAAACTATCAGAAAGGAAAGGATAAAGATATGAAAAAGAGAGGATTTACATTAGTAGAGTTATTAGCAGTTATTGCAATTTTAGCAATACTAGTAATAATGGCACTACCTGCTGTATTAAATATGTTTACTCAAGCTAGAATCGATACATTTGAAAATGAAGTTAAAACAATATTTAGAACAGCAGAGCAACAATATTTATTAAATGGTGGAGGTGCAATTGATTTTGGAAATGCATACTCTTCTACTATGCCTTCTGGAAAAAAGTGTAGAGAACTAGATATGACAGGTAATACTTCACTTAAGTATTATATAAAGATGGATGCTAATGGAAATGTTGTAAAATTAATGGCTACAAATGGAACTTATCATTATACTACTGGTGCTAATGATTTAACTAGTGGACTAGCAATTGATGCAATTAGTGTTACTGGCTCAGAATCAACAGTTACTCCTACAAATTGTACTCTTGTTAATAATCAATAAATATTAAAACCTATATCAATAGGTTTTTTAATTTGTAAAATTTTACATGATATTTTATAACTTTTATTGACTTATATAAAATTTTAATAGTATAATAATAATATGAAATAGGAATAATAAGAAAGGAAGGATGATAATATGAAAAAGAGAGGATTTACATTAGTAGAACTATTAGCCGTTATTGCAATTTTAGCAATATTAGTAATAATGGCACTACCAGCAGTATTAAATATGTTTACTAAAGCTAGAATTGATACATTTGAAAATGAAGTAAGAACTATTTATAGAACAGCTGAACAACAATATTTATTAAATCAGGGTGAAATAAAATGCTTTGAATCTGCCGGTAACGGTAACCATCTTGATATGACTGGTAATGAAATTAATTATTATATTTTATTTTCAGATAGTGGTAAAGTAACTCGTTTACAAGCAGACGATGGAACTTATTACTATGATTCTGATGATGTGGATGCTTTAGCAATTGATGATATAAATTATGATTCTACAGTAACAAGTGTAACTTATGAAAGTTGCGAATAATCAATTATAAATAAATACCTTATGATTACATAAGGTTTTATTTTGCAATAAATTATGATATATTTATCTAGGAAGTGATATTATGGAGTTAATTATTGGTAGTCATGTTAGTTTTGTATCTTCTACTCAACTATTAGGAAGTGTAGAAGAGGCTCTTAGTTATAATGCAAATACATTTATGTTTTATACTGGTTCTACTCAAAGTATTCAAAGAAGTGAAATAAATGATGAATTAACATATAAAGCATATGAATTGATGGTTAAAAATAACATAAATAGTAATAATGTTATAATTCATGCTCCATATATAATTAACTTAGCTAATAGAAGTGATGAAAATAAGTATAATTTTTATATAAATTTTTTTGCTGATGAATTAAATAGATGTAAGAAATTAGGAATTAATAAAATAGTATTGCATCCTGGTAGTGCTACTACATGCACAAGGGAAGAAGCAATTAATAATATTGCAAATGCATTAAATATAGTGTTTGATAAAACTGAAAATACTATAGTGTTATTAGAATATATGGCTGGTAAAGGAAATGAGGTTGGTACATCTATTGATGAAATTAAATCAATAATAGATTTAATTAATAAAAAAGATAGAATAGGGGTATGTTTAGATACATGTCATATGAATGATTCTGGAATTGATATATCAAAATTTAATGAATTTTTAGATGAATTTGATAGGAAAATTGGTATAAACAAAATAAAATGTGTTCATATTAATGATAGTATAAATGAAATAGGTAGTCATAAAGATAGACATGCTAATATAGGCTATGGAACAATAGGATTTGATAATTTAATTAATGTAATATACAATGATAGATTAAATGGAATACCTTTTATATTAGAAACTCCATATATAAATAGAAATAGTAAGGATGCTTGGGCTCCATATAAATATGAAATAGAAAGTATTAGAAATAAAAAGTTTATTGATTTTATTCAATAAACTTTTTATATTCATTATATTTTTCGATTATTTTCATGTATAATGTTTTATTAAAAGTTAATTTGTAATTAGATATATAGCTATTAAAATCACTTTCTAATATTTCATTATAATCATTTTTAATAGCATTATAAATCATATCTATTTCTTCATTAGAAGCAGGTATGCATTCTTTTGATAAATAGTTAATAATGTCTTCTTTAGTTAATTTATTAATGTAACTTTTTAATAATTCTTTTTTCAAACAGAAAACCTCCTATTAATAGTTTATTAATAGGAGATTTATTTATTCATTTAATTTAGATATTGCATTAATTAATGCAAGTTTACCATATTCATATGTTCTAGCACCTTGTTGAAATATTACATATGGTTCTTTTAATGGACCATCACAAGATATTTCAATTGAACTTCCTTGAACAAATGATGCACTAGCCATTATAATTTTATCATCATATCCTGGCATATCACTTGGAATAGGATCTACATTTCCATCAATAGCTCCAGCTCCTTGAATTCCTTTAGCATAATTAATCATATTTTCTTTATTTTTAAGATATATTAATTCTACTATATCAGCACGTTTTTCATTATATTTAGGACTTACTTTATATCCAAGTTCTTCTAAAACAAAACTTGTTAAAATACTTGTTTTTAATGCGCTAGATACTACACTTGGTGATAAATATAAACCTTGTAAAAATAATCTATTTGCATTATCTGATGGCCCAACTTCTTTTCCTTCTCCTGGAACATTTAATCTTTCTGCACATAACTCTATTAAATCTTTTCTTCCTGCTATATAGCCTCCATTATGCGCAATTCCACCACCTAGATTCTTAATAAGTGATCCTGCCATTAAATCAGCTCCAATTTCAGTAGGGGTAGAGTTCTCAACTAATTCACAATAACAATTATCAACAAAAACAATTATATTTTTATTAATATTTTTAATAAATTTTATAACTTTTTCTATTTTATCTATAGTTATTGAATCTCTTAATGAATATCCTCTAGATCTTTGAATATGTATATGTTTAATATTTTTTTCTTTAATATTTTTTTCTATTAATTCATAATCAAAATCATTGTTTTTTAAATCAATTATTTCAAAATTTATGTTATAACTTTTTAATGAACTATTATTAGGTTTGATGCCAATTACTTCATGTAAAGTATCATATGGCATACCAGTGATAGATAAAAGTGTATCATTTGGTCTTAAAATTGAAAATAATGCTATGGTAATCGCATGTGTGCCTGATATTATCTGTGTTCTTACAAGCGCATCTTCGCTTCCCAATACTTTAGCAAATACTCTTTCAATTTTGTCTCTTCCTATGTCATTGTAACCATATCCAGTTGTTCCATTTAAATCACTTTCAGATATATTATACTCATGAAAAGCATCTAATATTTTTTTACTATTTATAAAACAATTATTGTCAATTTCATTATATATATTAGTTAATTTCTTTTCACATTTATTTACTAAATCAATATTTTTTTTATTTAAGTTTAACACTTTTTACCACCATCTATTCTTATAATACTATCATTTATATATGATGCTTCATCACTTGAAACAAAATATACCAAATTGGCTATTTCCTCTGCACTTGCAAATCTATTTAATAAAATTTTACTTTCTTCTTCTTTCTTAAATTCATTATCTAATTCACTGTTCATAGGAGTATTTATCCATCCAGGGCAAATACAATTAACTCTAACATATGGAGCATAATGATTTGCAAGGTTATGAGTTAAGTTAATTACACCAGCTTTGGATGCATCATAATCTAAACTAAATTCATAATAGGTATCAATTCCATTTGTTGAAGATATATTTATAATATTACCTTGTTTATTTTCAAGCATTATATCTCCAAAAGATTTACTCACTAGAAATGTTCCAACTAAGTTAACTTCAAGCGTTTTCATAAAATTTTCTTTAGTTTTCATTTCAAATGCTGTATCTATTGCTATACTAGCATTATTAATAAGAACATCAATTTTATTAAATTTTTCTACTACTTTATTTTTTAAATTATTAATATCTTCTTCATTTGATATATCACATTTTATACATAATGTTTTTACGTTATAATCATTTTTAATTTTACTTTCTAAAGATTTTGCTTCATCTTCATGTGAATTATATGTCATTATAACATTATAACCATTTGATGCATATTTAATTATTATACTTTCAGCTAGACCTGTAGAACCAGTTACTAAAACACACTTTTTATTCATAGGATTTTCCTCCAAATCGAAGATATTATATCATATTTTTTAATATAATTGTTTTTAAATAGTTTTTTTATTATATTCTAAAGTAAATAATCAATTTATTTACTGATTTTACCATATGGAGCACAATTGTTTAAAAAAGTCAAATTGACAAACGATTATATAAGTAGCATAATTGGTGTATCATTTTTTAAAAATGATGAAAGGAAGAGCATTTTATGCAAAATAGTAGGGATATCAAGGAATGCCTTGATGATCTATTAGATAGAAATGACAAAGTATTTATTGTTCCACATAATAATCCAGATATGGATGCATTAGGTGCTGCGATAGGTATGTCATTAATTTGTGATAAAAAGGGGAAAGAAAATTATATTGTTATAGATGATAATATTGAAAAAATAGAATCTGTAACAAGAAAGGTAATAGAGTCTGTAAAAGAAAAATTTAAAATAATAAATGCAAGTGAAGCAAAAAAATTATTGGATGATAAAAGTTTATTATTGGCAGTTGATGTAAATAAAGATCATATGATATCAGTTTCACCATTTGTAGATAGATTTAATGATATATTTGTTTTGGATCATCATAAACCTGATGAACATACATTAAATACTCATAATCTATTTATAGATGATAAATTATCTAGTACTTGTGAAGAAGTGAGTAGATTGATATTATTATATGATATTGATTTATCGGTTGATGAGGCCAATTATTTACTGGCTGGTATAGTTCTTGATACAAATAAATTAACTAGTTCAAGTGTAAACACTTCAACATTATCTGTTGTTACTGAATTAACCTGTAAAGGAGCCAATTTGTATTTTGCAAATAATATGTTTATAGAAGATTTTGAACATGATAGAGCAATACAAAGATTAGTTAATAATACAGAATTTAGTAATGATTTTTCTATTTCAAGTGATAGTGATGATAGTGGAATTATATATGATATAGTTGATATTGCTAAAGCGTCTGATTATTCATTAAAATATCAAGTTACCGCTGCATTTGCTATAGCATATATTGATAAAGACACTATATCAATAAGTGCTAGAAGCAAAGGAATAATTGATGTTTCTCAAATAATGAAAACATTTGGTGGTGGAGGAAATGAACATAGTGCTGCTGCTAGAGTAAAAGGAAAAACAATAGAAGAAATAAAAAGAATATTGAAAGAACTATTAATGCAGTTTGTAAGTTTAAATCAAATTAACGTTGATGAAAAACAGAGTGTTTTAAAATTATCTAGTAATTAATGTTAATAATATGTTTAATATTTGACAATATCACATGTATAAAGTTATGATTTTAAATTTTATAAAAGGATTTACTAATCCTTTTTATTTTGCTATAATATGCAAATTGCAAGGGGGATAGTATGTTAAATAGACCATTTAAAAAGCTTAATTTAGATGATATTGATGATAGACATAAAAATAAATTATATGAAGAGAAATATTTAATTACTTCTCCTTATTTTACTTACAATGATAAAAGAATAGCGGTATTTAGTGATATTCATTATCAATCAAGTATATCAAAGCAAATATTTTTACTTATAGATAAATATATAGAATTAACTAATCCTGATTTTGCTGTGTTTCCTGGGGATTTACTTGAAAATGATAACTACTTGGAAAATGAAAGAGATAGAACATTTTTAATTAATTTAATATCTTCTATTGCAGAAAAATGTCCTGTCATAATTATTCCTGGTAATCATGATATACATAATTTAAATATAAGAAGTTATTTTTTTAACAACAGTCCATCCACTGACAAAGTTATTAAATTTTTAGAATCATTAAATAAAATTAATAATGTATATTTTTTAAACAATGAACAAGTTAATATAGATGGATTAACATTTACTGGTTTTTGTCCAAGTTATAAAACATTTTTGTTGGGATTAAAGCAAGAAGCTAGGGATATATTTATGGAAGAATATATTAAAAGTGGTCTTTCAATGAAAGAAGATGATTTTAATATTTTACTTTCTCATAATCCTATACCATTTACTATTGGCGAAGAATATAAACAAATAGATGATTTTAATAATAAGACAGATTTAATTATTTCTGGTCATTTACATGGTGGTTATTTACCCAAATTTATGTATTATATTTTAAATAACACTAATGTTGGAATGTTTATATATCCGCTAGCTTTTCCAATTCCTGGTATAGCGTGTAGGGGAGTTCATGATGTAGGAAGAGGTAAATTATTTATTTCAAAGTGTTATAGAAAATTTACAACTGATATTCCATTATTTAATTTTCTAGAAAGATATACTGCAAATGACGTAGAAGAGTTAACACTTACAAATACTGAAAAACAGATGGTTTTATCCAAAAAATAATATAAGTTCTATTATATATCCTTGAAAAAATGATAAAAATATGATATAATTAACACTGTTGAAAGGGAGTAGTTCCGAAGAATATTCGTTATAATTCAATAGCACGGCTAATAACCTGGATTATATATAAAGAACAAGACTTTTATAGGAATATAAAAGTTTTTTTATATTCCAGAAAGGAGGGTTATATGGCAAAACAATATAAAATTAAAAAAATTGATAAGTATAGTGATTTATCTGCAGATGATATGGAAATTAGAAGCGGTACTTATGCTTGGCTTATGGGAGCTAGCATTGCATTATTATTGCTTTTTACACATGTAATAATTCGTGTTTTTTCAGAAGATAGTATAGGTTATGGGGAAAAAATATTTGCTATAGGTGGTGAAGCATTATCAACTTTAGGTACTATTTTTGGTGGTACTAAAATGATTAAATGGGCTATAAAATCAGTTAAAGAAGAAGCATATGAATCACATACATCAATTTTAAATGAGGAAGCATTTGATGAAGCATGGGAGGCAGCAGAAGAATATAAAAGATTTCAATTGTATAGATAAAGGAGGAATTATGAAAAAAAATACTAAGAAATTATTGTTATTTGGTTTAACATCAGCATTATTAATGACTGGATGTGGAGGAAAAGATATTGTTGAAATTGGAGGTAAGCAATATTTAAAAGAGGGAGATAGTTATACAGATTTGGAAGTGGAAACAAAGACATTTTTACCAGGTGAACACATTATATATTACAATGTGGATGTTAGTAATTATGTATATAGTGGCAATCAAAACGGTTGGGGAAATGCTATAGTTAATGTTCCTGAAATTCCAGAAGGATATAAATATGTAAATTCCTTTTCAATTGGACGTGGTGCTTCTGGAGTAACATCTAATATTGTATATGTATTTGTAAATGAAGTACCTGTCGAAGCAACTAGCAAATATAATAGGGAAACTGGTGAGTTTGGTTTTTTTGAACCTGGTAGACCAGTAAAGCAACTAATGTTAGATTAGTTTTGACATTTAAAAGAGAGTTTGATATAATACGAACTCATTAAGGGGCGGATCTATATGGATTTATATACTGCTAGAAACATTTTCGGTTTAACATTTTCTTATACTAAAGAAGATGTTAATGAAACATATAGAAAATTAATGAAAATATGGCATCCTGATATTAATAAAAGTGGGGAAGCTGAAGAAAAATCAAAACAAATTAATGAAGCAAAAGATGTTTTAATCAAGGCATTAAACGAATATAAGGGTGAATATGCTCATGTTAAAACTGGATATGATGGTAACTATGATATAGGTAGAATAACTAGATATGTTGAACTATTAAAAAAATGTATTGGCTCATATACTGAAAGTGAACTTACACCATTTTTAATGAAAATAATCAATATAGCAAATAGTTTAATAAATGAATTTTCAAAAATTAATGTTCCTAGTTCATATATATATGATTTATACATGCGAAAATTATACAATTTATTTATAGAATATGCTAATATGTTTGGTAAATATTATAAATTAAATGTTGATTGGGATTCAGATGCCGTATTTATTAATAATATATGTATAATGTATAAAAATAAAACATTGATGGAATTTGTGCGTGAAATTAATAATAAAACATATAATAAAATATATTTAGATTTTTATGCGCGTTTAGAAAAATTTATTAGAAGTAATAAAATAATTAATGAATTATTAGAAGATAAAAATTTTTGTCAATCTTATGATAAAAAGTTCATGTTATTATGTATGACAATTTCACTTAAATTAACAGATTTTGAATTAGTTTTTAAAAATAATCATCACAATAATTCAAATGTTAAAGATTTAACAAGTGCATTTAATGATATTCATAGTTTTATTTGTTCTGAAATTTTAAAATATATTAATAATTATTGTAAGAACAATAAATTACAATATACCTATGATAGTGCTAGAAATATTTGTATTATAAATGGGATAGAGGTTTCAATTGATGGAAATGTATTTGCAATTTATAATACTTTAGTATCAATAAAAAAATTATCAAAATTAAATTCTAAAACTACTGTACGAAAAGATGATAATGAATTTGTATTACATTTAAAATAATATATGTAAGATATAAATGAAAGTTTTACTTGTAAACTTTCATTTTGTTTGTTATAATCTTTATGTGCAAAGAGGGAGGCAGGAAAATGGCAAAGAAAGAAAATAGAGAAGGCGTAGCATTACAATGTTCTGTATGTAAAGAAATGAATTATCTTACTAGTAAAAACAAAAAGAATGTTGAAGGAAAATTAGAAATGAAGAAATTCTGTCCAAAATGTAATAAAACTACACTACATAAAGAAAAGAAAGCGTAGGTATAATTTATGTTTAATGTTAATGATATTAAAAATGGTATGACAATTAAATACGAAGGCAATATTTATCAAGTTGTTGAATTTCAACATGTTAAACCAGGTAAAGGAAGTGCTTTTGTAAAAACTAAATTAAAAAATTTAAAAGCAGGAACTACTCAAGAGATAACATTTAATGCGGGAATTAAAATGGAAAAAGCTGATGTTAGAAAAAATGATTTATCATATTTATATACCACTGGTGATACATATGTATTTATGGATAATAACACTTATGATCAATTAGAAATACCAGCATCATTATTAGAAGATCAAGCTAAATTCTTAAAAGAAGGCATGAATGTTCAATCTTTATCTATTGAAGGTGAAGTGGTTGGAATTGATTTACCAGAAAAAGTATCTTATAAAGTAATTAGTGCTCCAGATGCTGTTAAAGGTAATACAACAAGTTCAGCTCAAAAAGATGTTACTATTGAGACTGGATATACTTTAAAAGCTCCTTTATTTATTTCTGAAGGAGAAGAAATAATAATTACTACTAGAGATGGTAAATACTTTAGTAGAGGATAAGTCTTATAATAAGACTTTTTTAATTTGGAGGATATATGAGAAAATTTGAATGTATAAGTTTCAAACAATTCAAAAAAGATATTAGTGATTCTAAAGAATTATATAATAAAATTGAATTACCTAAAAGAAGCACTAGAAATAGTGCTGGATACGATATTAAAAGTATTGAAGATGTAATTTTAAAAAGCGGTGAATCAAAAGTAATTAAAACTGGTATAAAAGCATTTATGAATAGTGACGAGGTATTATATTTATATATTAGAAGTTCACTTGGATTTAAATATGATATAAGTCTTTCTAACAATGTAGGTGTAATTGATAGTGATTATTATAATAATCCTGATAATGAGGGACATATACAAATAAAATTGATAAATCATGGTAAAAGTGATTTTGAAATACACATAGGTGATAGAATAGCACAGGGTGTTTTTATGAAATATTTATGTGTTGATGATGAAGAAAAAATTGTTAACAGTAGAAAAGGTGGTATAGGTTCTACAAATAAGTAAAGTTACTTTAGTAAAGTAAAGTAACTTTTTCTTTAATATTTTAATTATATATTATATAATTATTATAGAAAGTAAGTGATTATATGTTTTGTGAACATTGTGGTAGTAAATTAAATGAAGATGCTAAAGTATGTATAAAATGTGGATGTAAGGTATCATCAATAATCAAGTCTAAAAAGGAATCTAAAAGCGGGAGAGATTGGTTAACTAATGCTGCTTTCTTTATACTGTCTGCTATATGTTTTGTTTTAGTTCCTGTAATAATTTCATTAATGTTCTTTTTCACTGCTAGTAACGTTGTATCATTGTTATCAAATATTGTATATATATGTATAGTATTTTTAATTTATAGAGAAGATTTAGTTAACGAGGGAAGAAGATTTAAAGAACATTTTAAAGAACATATTAAAACAGGGTTAAAATATTATATTGCAGGAATTTTAGCTATGATGTTTTTTAATATAGTAATATCTTTGGTTATTAAAGATGTATCTGCTAATGAAAGTGCTGTAAGAGAATTATTATTTTCATCCCCAATTATTACTATGATTAGTATATCTATTATGGCTCCTTTAAGTGAGGAATTCTTATTTAGAAAAAGTTTATCAACGCTTACTAAAAATAAATGGGTATTTGCAATTATAAGTGGTTTATTATTTGGAGGTGCACATCTTATAGCTGGGGATTTCCAATTGATTAATTTACTATATTTATTACCTTATGGAAGTCTTGGAATTGTTTTTGCTTTAATGGATGCAGAAACTAAAAGTACTTGGACATCTGTAACTATGCATGCAATTCACAATACTATAACTGGTATTATGTTACTTGCTTTATACTTTTTAGGAGCTGCTGTTTAATGGAAAAAAAACAACATATTTTTTTAAATATTGTTATTTTTGTTATTTTTTTTATAACAATTATATTTTTATATGCAAAATATGTTGGCGTTAAAGGATTAATAGTAAAAGAATATAGAGTAGTCAATTCAACATTACCTAGTAATTTTAGTGGTATTAAAATTGTGCATATATCTGATATTCTTTATAAATCTACAGTTACTAAAAATGATATTATAGATGTTGTTGAAAAAATCAATATATTAAAACCAGATATAGTTGTTTTTACCGGTGATTTAGTTAATAAAAACGTTAAATTAAAAGAAGATGATATAACTTTTTTAATAAAAGAATTAACAGATATTAATGCTACTATAGGTAAATATGCAATATATGGCGATAATGATTTCTATCTTGATGAATACGAAAGAATATTAGAAGAAAGTGATTTTATTTTATTAAATAATAGTTATGAAGAAATATATTATAAAACAAGTGAAAATATATATTTAGTTGGTATACCTTCTTCTATTAATGGAACTATTAAGTTAGAAGATGCATTTGAATTTTATGATGATAATAATAGAAAATGGATTATTCTATTAATTCATGATGGTAATACTATAAAAAGTATTGATAATAGTTCATATGAAGTTGATTTAATATTAGGTGGTCATTCTCTAAATGGTAGTGTTGTAATTCCACATTATGGAGGTCTATTTATAGATAAATATTCTTCTAAATATTATGGTGAATATTATAAAAAAGGAATTACTGATATTTATATATCTAGTGGAATAGGGACTGATAAATATAAATACAGATTTAATAATAGGCCATCAATAAATTTATATAGACTAAAAGCACAATCATAATTGTGCTTTTTTCATAGTTTACTATAGAGGTGAATATTTATGTATAATAAATTTAAATATAATCAAACTAGATTTCCTTTTGCAGCTCCATTTTTAATAGGTGCATTAACTGGTGGAGTGGCAGTATCAGCATTTAATCCATATAGACCAAGGCCAATGTATATACCACCACAATATTATGGATCATATCCAATGTATTATTAATTAATTGGTATGGATATTTTAACTTTAGTCCAATTATTAATACTTGAACTATATTTAATACTTCCACCATGGTTCTCAATTATTTCTTTTGAAAGACAAAGTCCTAAACCTGTACCAGATTGTTTTTTTGAGTAGAATGGTGTAAATAAATTAGTAATGGTTTCATCATCCATACCGCATCCATTGTCTTTGATAGTTATTATTATTTTGTTTGAACTTTTATAAGCACTTATATTTATTTTTCCATTTTCTTCCAGTGCTTCTGATGAATTTTTTAATATATTTATAAATACTTGTTTTAGTCTATTATAGTCAGCATACATATTTAAGTCTTTTTCAGAATCAATATATAAATTGATTCTTTTATTATTAAAAAAGGGCATTATAGTTATTTTTACCTCATATAATAGTTCATTTACACTCATATATTCTTTTACTATTTTCATATTGTGTATATCACTGAAATCTTTTAATACTATTAGAGCATTTTCAACTTCTTTTTCTAATATTTTTCTATATTTTTCACATTTTTTAGGATTATTTGAATCAAATAAACTTAAATATCCTTTGATAACGGCTAAAGGGTTTTTTATTTCATGCGTAACTTTAAAAATAGATGTTTTTAATAACTTATCTTTTTGAATATCTTCTAAAGTAGAATATAGTTTTACTCTTTTTTTGAGCAATATAATATAGTAAGTTAATATATAGATGGTTGTAATATAAATTATTATTAGCAATATATTTTTATAATTAAAACAATTTTTTAAATATACATAGATAAGTATAAATATTGTGTTAATAATGACAAGTAAATGGGTAAGTAATATTTTTGATTTATTTATTTTATGATAAATACAGTATACTAAATAATCTATAATATATATAGTAGCAAAATATATATTACCTATTAATATAAAAATATATGCTGATTGAATTAAAGATATAATTATTGAAAGATGATATTTGTTGAATTCGAAGAGAAGTATTAAACCTATTGTTAAATAGAATGTATATATTTCATATTTATAAATCAAGCAGAGAATCATTAATATAAAAGTTATTAATGTTAGGATGATTTCTTCCGATATGTTCTTCTTATAATCGTTATAATTGTTTTTAATATAAAAAAATATAATATATATTGTTAATATAAACATAACATATATATTTGTGTTTAAAAATAATTCAATATATTTCATTATTTCACCCAAATAATAGTACCATATTTATATTGTCGAATTTTGTCGAAAAATGTAAAAAAAATAAGAAAGTTAATTTCTTATTTTAAATCTGTCATATATTTTTTTAATTGTTTTGAATTTGGTCCCAATATTATTTTTAATTCATTATCTATTTCAACAATTCCTTTGGCACCCATTTTTTGAATTCCATCCTTATCAACTTTAGTCATATCTTTTAATGTTACTTTTAATCTTGATAAGTTTATTTGACTATCTATTATATTATCTTTTCCACCTAAGCATTGAATTAATTTATTGATTTCAATGTGAAAATCTTTTTTTCTCATCTTTATAACTACAAGTGATATAAATAATAAAGCAATAAATATTAAAATATATTTCCAATACATTACATTTCCTCCTTATATTCTAAAATATAACCAGTTATTTCCATTTTAAAAATACTTATTACATCATCGCTCCAGTATTCAGTGGGTGTTATATTTGATATAATGCCTGCTGTATCATTATTAAATCCAATAATATTACCATTTTTAACAAATATTACATTAGGCGTTAATATTTTTTTATTTCCCTCATCATCAGTAGGCAAATAATCTTTTAGTTTTTCAACGATTTTTCTATATCCATTAGTATTATAATTTCTATCTTGTTTTATATTTAAATAATATATTTTGTTGATGCCATTTGCTACAGACACATTATTTAAATACTTAGCATAATATTGGCACCATTTATTTTCTTTTATGCAAAAGAATATTACTCCAGTGCCATTATTTAATATATTAGCTATTTCATCGGCACTTTTATAAATATAAATGTTATTATTATCTAACAAATCATATTCATTACTAACTTTAATATTATCAACATTTTTAATAATATTATTTTTGTATGATATTTTATATATTACTACAGCACCTGCAATAGCAAGAAACACTATTAATAATATTTTAATTTTTTTCATTAATCACACCTCTTCTTAATTTTATCATAAAATTGTTTTTATATAAACAATTTTATTATTTATAAAGTTGTTTTAGTATAGATTCATTTTTATTTTTTAAATAATAATTAGTATTAAAAATATCATGAATAAATTCTTTAGTATTTTTTCTAATACGATTTTGATATTTAACATGGATGTTTTTAGGATTTTTTCTAATTAATTTATATTTTTTAGAATAATCAACTATTGCAAAAATTTCCGCTATAACAATAATAGTAACAAATAGATTAATAAAATATGATGTATTATAAATGATTTTTGATAATAATATATTAGAACTATTTAACATTGGTAGGCTTAGCAATATAAAACTAAATATAACAAATATATCTAATATTAAAGTTTTTATTTTACCTATAATACTTGACTGAACATTACCACCAAATCTATAAGTTTGATAGTTAATAAATAGTATTGTCATTTCTAAAATTAATGGGCATATCATAACAAAATAGTTAAGTGTTAATAATATAAATGATATTGTATTTAATACTTTATCAGCCAAGGCGTCCATCGCACTTCCAAAAAATGTAGATACTTTAAATTTTCTAGCTAGAAACCCATCTAAAGCATCAGTTATAAATAATATAAGTGATATAAATACCACGTTGCTAATTCCACATTTAATATAAATAAATGGTAAAACAATTGCACCCAATAAACGTATTAGTGTGAAAGTATTAACTATAATTAGCATAATTTTTTTAATTATTTTATTTTCCATAATTAATATTCTAGTTATAAATGATAATTTTGTCAATAAACTAGAAATATAGAGGTAAATATGATATAATGTGATGCATATGGGGCTGTATTGATTCGACAGGTTCATATTCGGATAGAATGCAAGTAGTAGGCATACTATAAATGCAAAATCAAAATAATCGGAAACGATTTCAATTTTTCTCCAGCTTTTGCTTAATTAAGTAAATAGAGGGAGCTTCCACTTAAACTTTTGTTCACGAGTTTAAATATGGGAGTTATAAAGTGAACTATATTATAAATATGTTTGTGGTTTATAATGAATGTTTAACAAACTTTGAATAATAAAAGAAGTTGGCAATCTATATTATTATTTGAGTATAAAAACCAACTAAACTTGTAG
>JAEEGL010417267.1_pt1 | contig 23928 bp, 18 predicted proteins | sample 9134231 | NCBI WGS metagenome assembly JAEEGL01 (sample SAMN16246548, study PRJNA631951) | gut metagenome | biome: gut microbiome; feature: rumen; material: fiber-attached | host: Bos | place: Iran: Karaj | collected 2018-10 | reverse complement strand
TTTTTGTATTCCGAAAAGGAAATTAAGAATCCGCGCGGAATAAGATTTATATGAATATTCCACTCATACGAGAACAGCAGGAACAAAGAGAGCTGAACACTCTTGCGCCGTGGGCGAGTTTTGCCGTCCGCTCGAAGGGTCGTGTCCGCGATGAGGAGCAGTGTGATATCCGCCCGGTCTATCAGAGGGACAGGGACCGCATCCTTCACAGCAAGTCGTTCCGCAGGCTGAAGGACAAGACACAGGTCTTCCTTACGCCCGACGGGGATCATTACCGGACGAGAATGACCCACACTCTCGAGGTGGCACAGAATGCCAGGACGATCGCCAGGGCGCTCGCTCTCAATGAAGATCTGACCGAGGCGATTGCCCTCGGGCATGATCTCGGCCATACTCCTTTCGGGCACGCGGGAGAGCGCGCCCTGAACCGTATGTGTGAAGAGGGGTTCGATCACGCGGAGCAGAGCCTGAGGACGGTGGACGTCTTGGAGAAGGAAGGCCAGGGACTGAATCTGACGTACGAGGTCCGGGACGGCATAGTGAACCACCAGACCCGCGGAATGCCGCAGACCCTGGAGGGCCAGATTGTCCGCCTGTCCGATAAGATCGCCTATTTCCATCATGATATGGACGACGCGATCCGCGGCGGCATCCTTTCGGACGCTGATGTGCCGGAGGAGATAGCCCGTGTGCTCGGCCGCAGCCTGAGAGACAGGCTGGATCATTTCATACACGATATTATAACCACCAGCATGGGAAGACCGGTGATTGCAATGTCACCGGAGACGGCGGAGGCAATGAAGGGGTTCCGCGCGTTCATGTTCGACCGGGTGTACACGAATCCTGCGGCAAAAGGGGAGGAAACCCGGGCCGAGGCACTGGTGGAGGCTCTCTATACCTATTATCTGGGACATTTCGATGCCCTTCCGGCATATCTTAAGAAGCGCGAGGAATCAGGCGACAGCAGGGAACGGCTGGTCTGCGACCATATCAGTTCCATGACGGACCGGTTCGCCATCGCGAGATATGAGGAACTGTTCATCCCGAAAACCTGGTCGATCATGTAGCCTTAAGGAGGCACCGGCGCTTCCCTGCGGCTTTCCGGTGCGAGGCGGTTTGCTGCTTTCGCAGTCCAATGAGGCATAATGTATTATCCTGACGAGCTGATTGAAAAGGTCCGGGCGGCTAACGACATCGTCGACGTCGTCGGAGCCTATGTGCATCTCAAAAAACAGGGGCGGAACTATTTCGGGCTTTGTCCCTTTCATAATGAAAAATCACCGTCTTTTTCTGTAAACGGAGACAAGCAGATTTTCCACTGCTTCGGCTGCGGCGTCGGCGGAAACGTGATCACCTTCCTCATGAAGTATGAGAACTATACGTTTCAGGAGGCGCTGAAGGTTCTTGCGGACAAAGCAGGGATAACCCTGCCCGAGGCGGAGTTTTCGGAGGAGATGAAGAAGGCGCAGGAGAGGCGCGGAGCGCTCTTTTCCATCAACAAGGATGCGGCGACCTATTACTACAGGATGCTCCGGTCCCCCAGGGGAAGCACCGGGATGAAGTATCTGGAGGGAAGGTCACTTACTCCGGAGACGATGAAGAGGTTCGGCCTGGGGTACGCGGACGGGAGAAACTCCGATCTTACGGCCTACCTCAGGGAAAAGGGATACCCCGACGAGCTTATCCTTGCCTCGGGAGCTGCGGCATTTGACGAGAAGAGAGGAATTCACGACAAATTCTGGAACCGGGTGATTTTCCCGATCCAGGACGTGAATCACCGGGTGATCGGATTCGGCGGCAGGGTTATGGGAGACGGCAAGCCCAAGTACCTGAATTCCCCGGAAACGGAGATCTTCGACAAGGGGAGGAACCTGTACGGCCTTAACCTCGCCAAGCAGTCCAGGCAGAGTGCGTTTATTCTCTGTGAAGGCTATATGGACGTGATCGCAATGCATCAGGCAGGGTTTACCCAGGCGGTTGCCTCGCTCGGCACGTCATTCACTTCCGGGCAGGCAGCAGTGCTCAGGCGGTACGTGAAGGAGGTGCTTCTTGCCTACGACAGCGACGGTGCGGGCATCCGGGCTGCATTGCGGAATATCGGGGTGCTGAGGGAGGCAGGCCTAAGGGCAAGGGTGATCGACCTCAGGCCGTACAAGGATCCGGATGAATTTATGAAGGCGCTCGGGAGGGAGGAGTTCGCGGAGAGAATAAAGAACGCGGAGAATGCCTTCTTCTTTGAGCTCAGGATGGCGGAACAGCAGTATGACCTGCAGGATCCCGGAGGACGCACCGATTTCTGCAGGGAGGCGGCGAAAAAGCTGGCAGGGTTTGAGGACGAGATAGAGCGCGGGAACTATATCCGCTCCGTCGCGGCGAAGTACTTCATGGATGAGGAAGCCTTAAGGCGGATGGTAGGCGCGTACGGGCTTGACCGGGAGGAGAATGCAGGAAACCCTTACAGCAGGAGACAGGCCGCGGACGGCGTTGCGGGATACGGAGGAGTCCCTGCGGCGGCGAGAAGAGCCATGAATCAGGAAAGTACCGCTGCGGGAATGCCGGCTGCTTCCGCTAAAGGGAAGGAGGACGGCACTGCAGGGACAGGGCCGGCGGGGACTCCGGTTCCGGGCGGAACGAGGGACGAAGCGTTCCTTATCACCTGGCTTAGTGAGGAGCCGTCTGTGTTCCCGGTTATCCGCCGGTATCTCGGCGCGGAGGATTTTACCTCCGGGATCTGCAGGCAGGTGGCGGAAAGGCTGTTTGCGGATCTGGAAGCCGGCAGGCCGCCGGATCCGGGCAGCTATATCGCGATGTATACCGACGAGGAGGAACAGCGCGCCGCATCGGCGCTTTTCGTCCGGGACATCGGGATAGACGGGAGCGAGCGGAGCAAAGCCCTTAAGGATCTTGCGGTATCCGTGAAGAAGGCTTCCGTCGACAGGCAGTCCGCCCTGTCCGGGGATACGGAGGGGCTGATGCGGACGATCAGGGCGAAGAAGGAGCTGCAGGAACTGCAGAAAGCCGTATTTACGGTAAGCTGAGGACGGCGTCCCGGCGTCAGGAACAAGTTGACCAATCATTGAGGAGTGTGCTGTACACATGGATGAGAAATTACAGGAAGTACTGGAAAAGAAGCTTGAGGAACTGGTCGCGCTCGGAAGGAAGAACAAGAATGTTCTCGACAAGAAGGACGTCGACGGATTCTTCGGCAGCTTCGAGCTGGACGATGAGCAGTGGGAGATCGTTAACGCCTATCTGGAGCAGAACGGTATTATTGTGAGTCTCCCTGAAGAGACGATGGACGAGGATGATCCGTCCGACGCAGAGCTTATTGCCGAGGAGGAGGAAAATGAGGTAGAGCACAGCCTTGACATCGATATCGACGCGGTCGCCGAGGGAATCAACATTGAGGACCCGGTCAGGATGTACCTCAAGGAGATCGGCAAGGTGTCCCTTCTCACCGCAGAGGAGGAGACGGAGCTCGCGATGATCATGGAGAGCGACGACGAGGAGAAGGCCAAGGAAGCGAAGCAGCGCCTGGCAGAAGCTAACCTCCGTCTGGTCGTCTCCATCGCCAAGCGCTATGTGGGGCGCGGTATGCTCTTCCTCGACCTGATCCAGGAGGGCAATCTGGGACTGATCAAAGCGGTGGAGAAGTTTGACTACCGCAAGGGCTTCAAGTTCTCCACCTATGCGACGTGGTGGATTCGCCAGGCCATCACCAGGGCAATTGCGGACCAGGCAAGGACGATCCGCATTCCCGTACATATGGTTGAGACCATCAACAAGCTGGTGCGCGTGAGCCGCCAGCTGCTTCAGGAGCTTGGCCGCGAACCTACTCCCGAGGAGATCGCGAAGGAGATGAACATCCCGGTGGAAAGAGTGCGGGAGATCATCAAGATTTCCCAGGAGCCGGTATCCCTGGAGACCCCGATCGGCGAGGAGGAGGACAGCCATCTCGGTGACTTCATCCAGGACGACAACGTGCCTGTGCCCGCGGATGCCGCAGCTTTCTCCCTGCTGCAGGACCAGCTCCAGGAAGTGCTTAATACACTGACTCCCAGGGAGCAGAAGGTTCTCCGGCTGCGCTTCGGCCTTGACGACGGCCGCGCCCGGACACTTGAAGAGGTGGGCAAGGAGTTCAATGTGACAAGGGAGCGCATCCGTCAGATCGAAGCCAAGGCGCTGCGCAAACTCCGCCATCCCAGCCGCAGCCGCAAGCTGAAGGACTACCTCGACTGATGGGCGGCGCCGGGAAGGAAAGGGCGGATTTAAAACTCTCACTCCGGCTTAAGGCTATTATCGGAATGGTGGCGCCCGGTGCGCGGGTGATCGACGTCGGGACGGATCACGCCCTTGTTCCGATCGCCCTGGTTTCGGGAGGCAGGACGGAGGGCGCCGTTGCGGCGGATATCTCGCCGGGACCGCTTGCCGTCGCGGAAGAGCACATCCGGAAGAAGGGCCTTGAGGACAGAATAAGCACCGTCCTGAGCGACGGACTGGACCGCATAGAAGTAACCCCCGGGGATCAGCTCATCATCTCCGGCATGGGCGGATATCTTATGTCGGGGATTCTCACAAGGGATCCTGCCAAAACCCGGCGGTTCTCCGCACTTGTGCTCTCCCCCCAGTCCGACGCGGCAATGGTAAGGCACAGCCTTAAGGGACTCGGCTTCATTGTTGCGGCGGAGAGCATGATTGAGGACAAGGGGAAGTTTTACCAGATCATCCGGGCAGTCCCGGAGCCGCAGGCCATACCGGAGGAAGCGGGGGATCCCGCTGCAGCCGGGGAACTGCCGGGCGTCGGGACGGCGTGCCGGGATGATTCGGAGGGACCGGACACAGATGCCCGGGAGAGATACGGACCGGTGCTGCTCGATTCGGAGGATCCTGTGCTTAAGAAGTATCTGATCCGCCGGCGCGGCGCCGTGAGCCGCATACTGGAGACGTCCTCCGCTGACGGCAGAAGCCCGGGAATAGCGGAGCTGTACAGGGAGTACAGGGCAATTAACCGTGCCCTTGAGTACTATCACTGAGAGAGGGGAGAAAACTATGCTGATGCGGGAGCTTATCGCGGTAATCGAGCAGTTCTGCCCGCGCTCCTTTGCTCTGGACTGGGACAATGTTGGTCTTCTGGCCGGACGGGGGGATAAGGAGGTCCGGAAGGTGCTCATCGCTCTGGACGCGACGTCCGACGTCATCGACGAGGCAGTCGGTCTTCGCGCGGATGCGCTGATCACCCACCATCCCCTGATCTTCCGGGGACTGAACCGGGCGAGCGACGAGGATTTCGTCGGGCGCCGGGTGGAGAGCCTGATCCGGAACGATATTGCGTACTATGCGATGCACACCAATTTTGACGTGATGGGCATGGCGGACGCGGCGGCAGATGCCCTGAAGCTTGCGGACCGGAGGGTGTTGGAGGTCACCTACGAGGATGAGCTTTCCAGGGAGGGTATCGGACGCATCGGCATACTTCCCGAGCATATGACGCTGAGGGAGCTTGCTGTTTTCACAGGGGAAGTTTTCTCCGTTCCTCATGTAAGGTACTACGGAGATCCGGAGACACCTGTGGTCAGTGCGGCGATTCTGCCCGGGTCCGGGGCGGACGAGATCAGTCTCGCCATCGAGGGGGACGCCGACGTGATGATCACCGGCGATATCGGGCATCACGACGGGATCGACGCAGTGGAGAGGGGACTCGCCGTAATTGATGCGGGGCACTACGGGGTGGAAAAACTCTTCCTTCCCTATATGAGGGATTTCTTCGCCAGGGAGTGCCCGGAACTGATCGTTGAGCTGTCCAGGCAGCCGGAACCTTTTAACGAGATCTGATATGCGCTGACAAGTCAGCGTCTTCCACATTTATTTCAAGGAGGAAAACATGCCCGCGTTGATGATTGAAGGCAGAGCCAGAAACTATGAAAAGGGAACGACTTACGAGGCGATCGCTGCAGAGTATCAGCCCTCGTACAAGGACACGATTGCTCTGGTCACGGTAAACGGGAAGCTGAAGGAACTGACCAAGAAGGTGGACAGGGACGGAGTGCTTACTTTTCTGACCACCGCGACAGCCATCGGGCACAGGACATACTGCCGGACCGCGGAGATGATCATGATCAAGGCGGTGAACGAGATCCTCGGAAGGGACATCCGGGTGAAGATCGAGTTCTCCGTGGGCAACGGGATCTACAGCTCCCTGAAGAACTATGACGGGCCGGTGGACGAGGAGCTCGCGTTCCGGATTGAGGAAAAGATGCGGGAGATCGTCGAGAGGAATTACCCGATTACCAAGAAAACGTATCCGATCGATGATGCAATTGAACTTTTCAAACGGCAGGGCATGACCGACAAGGAGAAGCTTTTCCGCTTCCGCCGCAGCTCCACGGTGAATGTCTACAATCTCGAGGGCTACTGCGATTACTTCTACGGCCACATGTTCCCGGCGACGGGATATATCACCGCGTTCAGGATGGAGGCCTACGAGGACGGGCTTGTCCTGGTGCTTCCGACCCAGGACAGACCGGGCGAGGCAGCGGAATGGGTCGGCCAGAAGAGCCTGTTTGACACGCTGTTCATGACCTCGGAGTGGGGAGATCTTGTCAACATCTCCACCGTCGGCGACCTCAACGAGCAGATCTGCAACGGCAACATCAGTGATATGATCCTGGTCCAGGAGGCGCTGCAGGAGCGCCGGATCGGGGATATTGCCGAGGCTATCGTCGATGCAGAGGACGTGAGGTTCGTCATGATCGCGGGACCTTCTTCCTCGGGGAAGACGACTTTTGCCCACAGGCTGTCCATACAGCTTCGTTCCTTCGGGATGAGCCCGCATATCATCAATCTCGACAATTATTTCGTCAACCGGGAGAAAACGCCGATCGATGAGGACGGCAACTACAATTACGAGTGCATTGAGGCAATCGACCTGGAGCTTTTCAACGAGGATATGCTGGATCTTCTCGACGGCGAGGAGGTGGAGCTCCCGACCTTCAATTTCCTTACCGGCCGCAGGGAGTACAAGGGCAACAAGATGAGGCTCGGGGAGAACGATATTCTGGTCATCGAGGGCATCCACTGCCTCAACCCGAAGACAGCAGAGCAGCTGCCCGAGGAGAATCTGTTCAAAATCTACACAAGTGCGCTGACATCGCTGAATATCGACGAGCACAACCGCATTCCTTCCACCGACTCGAGGCTGTTAAGGCGGATGACCAGAGATGCCCGCACCAGGGGGTACGACGCGACGGAGACCATCGCCCGCTGGAGAAGTGTCAGGGACGGCGAGGAGCAGTACATCTTCCCTTACCAGGAAGAAGCGGATGAGGTCTTCAATTCCGTGCTGATCTATGAGCTTGCGGTATTAAAGCAGTTCGCCGAACCGCTGCTGTTCAAGGTTCCTCAGGGGACGCCGGAATACTACGAGGCGAAGCGCCTTCTGAAATTCCTTGAGTACTTCGTCGGCGTGGACACCGCCGCAGTGCCGACCAATTCGATCTGCCGGGAGTTCGTCGGAGGAGGATGCTTCCCGATCTGATGCCGGATCCTCATTCCATCCCGCCCGTGCAGCCGGCAAGCCGGAAGAGCCAGGGGACGGTTCTGTGGTCAGTTTTCTGAAAACTGACCACAGAACCGTCCCCTGGCTCTCCTTGGTCTCCCGTGTTTTATTGATTCTTCATTTGACAAAACTTATGCCGGTGATTAAAGTATCGAAAGTGAGCGGAGCGGATGATCGCGGCTGCGGAGTTTTCCCGGGTCACCGGGGAGATGTTTCCCGAAAGGGCGCAGGTGAGGAAAGTCCGGGCTTCACAGGGCAGGATGCCGGATAACGTCCGGCGGAGGCGACTCCCGGGACAGTGCAACAGAGAGCAGACCGCCGCCTCATGGCGGTAAGGGTGAAAGGGCAGTGTAAGAGACTACCGCTTCTCCGGCAACGGGGAAGGCATTGCAAACCCCATCCGAAGCAAGACCGAGAAGAGGGCAACGGCCGGCCCGGCCACGCCTTCAGGTGGGTCGCTCGAGGCCGCCGGCGACGGCGGCCCTAGATAGATGATCATCCAAGACAGAACCCGGCTTACAGCTCCGCTCACTGTTCTGCGTATTATGGAAGAACCTGCCTGACCGGCCGCCGGAAGACCACAGGCGGAGTGCGATTAAGGAGGTACGAAAAGATGACTAAGATTGATATAGTTTCCGGGTTCCTCGGCGCGGGGAAGACGACCTTGATCAAGAAGCTGTTAAAGGAAGCGCTTGCGGGACAGAAGGTTGTCCTTATAGAGAACGAGTTCGGAGAGATCGGCATCGACGGGGGATTCTTAAAGGAATCCGGTATCGAAATCCGCGAGATGAACGCCGGATGCATCTGCTGCTCCCTTGTCGGCGACTTCGCGACCTCTCTTAAGGAGGTTATGGACAAGTACGCGCCGGAGCGCATTCTTATCGAGCCCTCCGGCGTCGGCAAGCTCTCCGACGTGATGAGAGCGATCGAGGACGCGGCCGAGGGCACGGAAATGGTATTAAACAGCGCAGTGGCAGTCGTTGACGGCTCCCGCGCCGGAATGTACATCCGCAATTTCGGTGAGTTTTTCGAGAACCAGATCAGCTACGCCGGCACGGTGATCCTGACAAGACAGGACAAGATGGACGATGAAAAACTGAGCCGCGCCGTGGAGCTGATCCGCGGATACAACAAGGATGCGACAATCATCACCACTGCTCTCGGCGAGCTCGACGGAAAGGTAATCCTCGATACCATAGAGAAGGCGTCGGATCTGCAGGCCTCCCTGCTTAAGGAAGTCCTCGAGGCGGATTACGACGACGAGGAGGAGCACGAGCATCATCACCACCATCACGACCATGATGACGATGACGAGGAGGAGGAGCACGAGCATCACCACCACCATGATCATGATGACGATGACGAGGAGGAGCACGAGCATCATCACCACCATCACGACCATGATGACGATGACGAGGAGGAGCACGAACATCACCACCATCACCATCATCATGGGGGGAGCGAAGGCGAGACCTTTGTGGATGAGAACGGCGTAGTGCACCATCACGGGGAGCATGACGCGGACGAGGTCTTCACCAGCTGGGGCATTGAGACGCCCAGGAAGTATACGAAGGAAGAGATCGAGAGTTTCCTCGGTGAGCTTAAAAACGAGGAGAAATACGGCTTTGTCATCCGCTCCAAGGGTATGGTGCCCTCCCCGGACGGAGAGTGGATCCACTTCGACTATGTGCCGGGAGAGCAGGAGATCCGCACCGGCGCGGCGGATGTTACCGGAAAGATCTGCGTGATCGGCGCGGACTTAAAGGACGGGGAACTCGACCATCTCTTCACCAGATAAGGTGTTTTTCCTTAAAGGAGAACGGAGAGAACTATGGTACCTGTATATGTGATAAACGGATTCCTGGACAGCGGGAAGACCACGTTTTTTGCCTACACGATCGGACAGCCCTACTTCCGCACGCCGGGCACGGACCTGGTGATCCTCTGCGAAGAGGGCGAGGTGGAGTACGGCCCCAAACTCCTAAAGCGCACCAACACCGAGCTGGAGGTGATAGACCGCGAGGAGGATTTCACCCCGGCGAAGCTGATGGAGCTCAACGCGAAACACCGCCCGGAGAGGGTGCTCATCGAGTGGAACGGCATGTGGAGTTTTAAAAACTTCCGCCTGCCCAGGGCGTGGAAGCTGGAGCAGCAGATGACCGCAATTGACGCGTCCACGTTCTCCATGTATTTCACCAACATGAAGTCGCTTCTGGCGGAGCAGATCCGGGGATCGGAGCTCATCATGTTCAACCGCTGCGACGGCATCGATGAGAAGACGCTGGTCTCCTATAAAAGAAATGTGAAGGCCTTAAATCCCCAGGCGGATCTGGTGTTTGAGGACAAAAACGGTGAGATCGACATGACCCTGGAGGAGGATCTCCCCTTCGACATCCATCAGGATCCTATCCTGCTTGAAGGCCTTAATTACGGCCTGTGGTATATCGACGTCACGGAGCATCCGGACCGCTATGTCGGGAAAAACATTACCTATACCGGCATGGTTATGAGACCGGGCAATTTCCCGAAGGGATACTTTGTCCCCGGGAGGATGGCGATGGCCTGCTGCGCGCAGGACATGAATTTCCTCGGGTATGCGTGCAGGTACGACAGGGCGGACGAGGTAAAGGACAGGGACTGGGTTAAAGTGACGGCCAGGGTGGATTACCGGGAATTCCCCGAATATGACGGAAAAGGGGTAGTTCTCGACGCTTCGTCGGTGGAAAAAACCAAGGCGCCGGAGAAACAGGTCATCGATTTCACCCAGGCATAGAACAGCGCGGAGCGGCCAGGGAAGAAGCTTCCGCGGACATGCGCACAAGAGAATAGAAAACCGCCGTCCGGAGAGGGCCGGACGGCGGTTTTGCCATACCTTTTTGTGATGGGAGATCAGTCCATCTTATCCACAGCGGCGGAGAGGCGGGAGACCTTCCTGGAAGCGGTGTTCTTCGCAAGAACGCCCTTGGTCTCGGCCTTGTCGATGGTGGATGCCGCACTCTTAAGCGCGGTCTTTGCTGCTTCCTTGTCGCCGGCAGCAATAGCGGTGTTCACCTTCTTGACGGCGGTCTTCACGCCGGACTTGACTGCCTTGTTGCGCTCAGTTCTCTTCGCGCTGGTAAGGATTCTCTTCTTGGCAGACTTAATATTTGCCATTCCTCGTTACCTCCGAAATAATGATAATCTGAAGTCGTCGTTCAGGAACAGTGTTTCGGCAGAGTTCCCGGTATATTCAAGTCCGGACACGGACGTCTTGAATACGCATACGAATGTATTCTAGTAGAGGAGTTTTCGCTTGTCAACAGGAATATGAGATGTGCGGCACACTTAAAATATGCTATAGTTTTAATGTTTGCTGACCTGAATATTATCACAGAGGGATGAAATTGAAGACTCAGTTTGATCATATCCGCAATTTCTGCATTGTTGCCCATATCGACCACGGCAAGTCCACTCTGGCCGACCGGCTCATCGAGAAGACCGGCGTGCTCACCAGCCGTGAGATGACGAGCCAGGTCCTCGACAACATGGACCTGGAGCGCGAGAGGGGCATAACCATCAAATCCCAGGCGGTCCGGATGGTCTACCATGCCGGAAACGGGGAGGAGTACATCTTAAACCTTATCGACACCCCCGGCCATGTGGACTTCAATTACGAGGTCAACCGCTCCCTCGCCGCCTGCGACGGCGCGATCCTCGTTGTTGACGCCACCCAGGGGATACAGGCCCAGACGCTTGCCAACGTCTATCTGGCTCTGGATCACGACCTGGAGGTCTTTCCCGTGATCAATAAGATTGACCTCATCAGCGCCAGACCGGAGGAGGTCAGGAAGGAGATCGAGGATGTGATCGGCCTCGACGCGTCGGACGCGCCCTTGATCTCCGCGAAGAGCGGTATCGGGATAGAGGAGGTTCTGGAGGACATCATCTCTAAGCTTCCCGCGCCCGAGGGCGATCTTGACGCCCCGCTAAAGGCGCTGATCTTCGACTCGCTCTACGACTCCTACAAAGGTGTCGTGGTTTTCGTGCGCGTCCGCGACGGCGTGCTGAAGAGGGGAATGAAGGTAAAACTCATGGCCACCGGCGCGGTTTTCGAGGTGGTGGAGGTGGGCTATTTCGGCCCCGGCCAGTTCATTCCCTGCGACGAGCTTCCTGCGGGAATGGTGGGGTATTTCACTGCTTCCATCAAGAATATCAAGGACTCCCGCGTCGGCGACACCGTTACCGGTGCGGAGAATCCCTGCCTGGAGCCGCTTCCCGGATACAAGAAGGCCCAGCCCATGGTTTACTGCGGCCTCTATCCCTCCGATACCCAGAAATACCCGGATTTAAGAGACGCACTGGAGAAGCTTCAGCTGAATGACGCGGCGCTCTCCTATGAGCCGGAGACATCCGTCGCGCTGGGATTCGGCTTCCGGTGCGGCTTTCTCGGGCTGCTTCACATGGAGGTGGTGCTTGAGCGCCTGGAGCGCGAGTACGACCTTGACCTGATTTCCACCGCCCCCGGTGTTGTTTACAAGGTATTCCGGACCGACGGCGAGATGATCGAGCTGACCAATCCCTCCAATCTGCCGGATCCCTCGGAGATCGAACACATGGAGGAGCCCATCGTCAGTGCGGAGATCATGGTGACTACGGAGTTCATCGGGCCGATCATGCAGCTGTGCCAGGAGCGGAGGGGAAGGTACCTTGGAACGGACTACATCGAGCAGACACGCGCGATCCTGAAGTACGAGCTCCCGCTCAATGAGATCATCTACGACTTCTTCGACGCTCTTAAATCCAGGTCAAGGGGATACGCGTCCTTTGACTACGAAATCAAGGGCTATGAGACGTCAAAACTCGTCCGGATGGACATTCTTGTCAACAAGGAGGAGGTCGACGCGCTCTCCTTCATCGTGCACGCGGACGGCGCGTACGAGCGCGGCAGGAAGATGTGCGAGAAATTAAAGGATGAGATCCCGCGCCAGCTCTTCGAAGTGCCGATCCAGGCCGCCGTGGGCGGAAGGGTCATCGCGAGGGAGACGGTCCGGGCAATGCGCAAGGACGTCCTGGCCAAGTGCTACGGCGGCGATATCTCCCGGAAGAAGAAACTCCTGGAGAAGCAGAAGGAGGGCAAGAAGCGCATGCAGATGGTCGGAAGCGTGGAGATCCCCAAGGAGGCCTTCATGAATGTGCTCAAGCTCGACAGCGGGGACTGACCCGAAGTGTGTGCATGAAGACGAAGAAACCGGTATCCCTTTACATCCATTATCCGTTCTGCGTACGCAAGTGCGCTTACTGCGATTTTCTCTCCGCGCCGGCGGACAGTGAAGTCCGCGCGGAGTATGTCCGTGCCCTGATCCGGGAGATGCGCTCGGTCCGGGAGGAGGAGCGGATCAGCGGGAGGCCGGTGGACACAGTGTTTTTCGGCGGCGGAACGCCCACGCTCATGGAAGCGGAGGAGTTCCGCCTTCTTATGGACGGGATAAGGCAGCTGTTTCCGCTGGACCCGAAGGCGGAGATCACCGCGGAGTGCAATCCCGGAACCGCCGGGCTCCGGAAGCTTGCAGCCATGCGGGAGTGCGGGATAAACCGCCTCTCCGTCGGTGTGCAGTCCTTTATGGACAGTGAGCTTAAGCTCCTCGGGCGCATACACACGGCCGCGGAGGCGAAGGAGTGCATTCTTGCCGCAAGGCGCGCGGGTTTTGACAATATCAGCATGGACCTCATGAGCGCGATTCCGGGACAGAGCACGGGATCGCTTATGGAGTCGCTTAAGGCTGCGGTCTCTCTCTCCCCGGAGCACCTCTCCGTCTACGGGCTGATCATCGAGGAGGGAACGCCGTTTTATGACCGGTACGCCGGAAATCCGCCCGTGGATGAGGACACGGACAGGGAGATGTATGCGCTGACGGGAGAGTTTTTGTCCGAAAACGGATTTGGCCGGTACGAGATCAGCAATTACGCGCTGCCCGGCCGGGAGTGCAGGCACAATACCGGTTACTGGACGGGGCACGACTACCTCGGGATCGGCACCGGGGCGGCGTCTCTTATTGATCACACGCGGTTTTCCAACACGCGCTCGCTTGCTTTGTATCTCGATCCGGACAGGCAGGGAGAAATACGCGGAGAAGAGGTGCATCTCACCAGAAATGACCGGATTTCCGAGTTTATGTTCCTGGGGCTCAGAATGACTGAAGGCATCAGCGAAGCGGAGTTTCTTTTCCGCTTCGGCGAGGAGATCGACAGTGTATTCGGGAGTGAACTCGCGAAGTACGCGGGACTTGGCCTCATCCTCAGGGACGGCGGCAGGATCAGGCTCTCGCCGGGGGGAATCGATATCAGCAATACCATCATGGCGGATTTCATGTTAGAATAGACTACATCTATCTGCGGCACGGCAGACCAAGCCGTTTCGCCGCAGCAGGGCCGCGCGGATTCTCCGCCGTGCCATGTTCCCGTTATGAATTTTCTGATGATAAGGATCTGACCGTATGTTGAATTCACTTATCCGCAATGCAAAACTGTACCTTTCCGCTGTGTTTTTTGCCCTCGCGGCCGCGTTCCTTGTCCCCGCGCTTCCGTCCTCCGCGGCGGAGGTGAGAAAGGGGATTGACGTATCCTCCTGGCAGGGGGAGATCAACTGGGGTGCGGTGAAGGATTCCGGGGTGGAGTTTGCAATGATACGCTGCGGCAATCTTGCTTACGGCCTGGACGAGCGTTTTGTGAGCAATATTGCCGGCGCGTCCGCCGCGGGGCTGAGAGTGGGTGTGTACTGCTACACCTATGCGATGAATCCTGCCGAGGCAATGCAGGAGGCGGCATTTGTGGTCGCCCTCTGCCAGAATGCCAGGATTACCTATCCGATCGCCATCGATCTTGAGGACTCCTGCCACAAGGAACTGTCGCCGGAGGAACAGGCCGGGATCGTCAATGCGTTCTGCACGGTGGTCTATAACGCCGGATACACGCCGATGGTTTACTCCAATGTGAACTGGTTCAATACAAGGCTGGCCCCGGTGCCCTGGGACCACTGGGTCGCGCAGTACAATGACGTCCTGGAGTATCCGGGAGTTTACACGATCTGGCAGTACTCGGGCCAGGGTTCCGTGCCGGGAGTCGCGGGCAAGGTGGACCTGGATTACTGCATTCAGGATTATGAAGCCCTGATCCCGGAATCGGGATTCCTGTCCGTCGGCGGGAATACGTTCTATTTCAGCAATTACCGAAGGCAGTTCGGCCTTCAGAAGATCGGGGAGAAGCTGTACTATTTTGACCAGCTCGGCACAATGATCCAGGGATGGCTCGGTGAGGGCGGAAACCGCTTCTATTTTGACCCGGCGGACGGATGCGCTGCGGCTTCAGGCTTCCGCGTGATCGACGGATCGACCTACTACTTCCTGTCGAACGGGCTCTCCATGACCGGGCTTGCCGGGATTGAGGGAAGCCTGTACTACTTTGACGGCGGAGGACGGATGGTTACCGGGTGGCAGTTCATCGACGGCGGATACTATTTCTTCGGCGGGGACGGCCGCCTTGTTCAGGACGCTGTATTTGAGGATGCCGCGGGGGTTCCCGTACAGGTGGATTCGGCGGGGCTTCTCGTCGCTCCGGAGGGGTATATCCCCAGTTAAGCTTAATCCCATGGGCGGCCGGAAATCTGTCCGCATTCCGGCGGGTGCCGGCCGCTGTCTTTCCGGGTTCCCGGTCTTTACTTATTGTTACCTGTCTGTTCTGTTATTCTGCGTTCCCTTTCGCTGATCCTGCGTTTTTTCTGATTTTCTTTTTCTGGTTTTCTTTTTTCTCCGGAGGGTTTTCCCCGGAGTCTTTGCCGGCTTATGGTCTGCCGGCTTCGTTTTCCCTTTTTTGCTTTGGGCTCGTTGTCCGTCCCCGACCGGGGAGCCGTGTCCTCCGGCCGGGGCGGTTTATCTGGTTTGTCCGGCGTATTCTGGTCCGGACGGGAAAGGAGGATATTCATGTTCAGCAGCGTCATTGCGGGCGCGGTGTACGGTATTGAACCTTATCTGATGCGGGTAGAGACGGATATTTCCGGAGGCCTGCCCAGTTTTTCCATGGTGGGTTTCCTCGGAAGGGAAGTGCGGGAGTCCGGCGACAGGGTCAGGGCGGCTCTGCGTAATTCCGGATTCCCGCTGCCCGTCGGAAGGATGACAGTAAGCTTTACGCCGGCGGATATCCCCAAGCGCGGAATTGTCACCGACCTCCCGGTCGCAGTAGGGATACTTGTCGCAATGCAGATTCTTGACGCATCGGAGACGGAGGGTGTTCTCATCGCAGGTGAGCTCGGCCTGGACGGGGAGGTCAGGCCGGTAAGAGGTGTGCTGCCCATTGTGCGGCGGGCCGCGGAGGAGGGATTGAAGACAGTGATCCTTCCCGAGAAGAATGCCGCGGAGGGAGCGGTCATCCGGGGAATCAAGGTGGTGGGAGTCCGGAGCCTCAAACAGTGCGTGCGCTATCTCATGGCCCCGCAGCGCGACAGGGACAGGGTGATCGCCCCTGCGGAATATGACGGCGGGGCGCGGGAGAAGGCGGAGAATCTGCCGGATTTCTCCGAGGTCCGGGGCCAGACGGCGGCGAAGAGGGCACTGGAAATCGCCGCGGCCGGATTTCACAATGCGTTGATGATCGGCCCGCCCGGAAGCGGCAAGAGCATGCTGGCATCCAGGCTTCCGGGAATTCTGCCGCCGCTCTCCAAGGAGGAGCAGCTGGAGGTGACGTCGATCTACAGCATTGCGGGAAAACTCAGCGAGTCCGCAGGCCTCATTCGAAGCCGTCCCTTTGTCGCGCCGCACCACTCGGTGACTGCGGCGGCTCTTACCGGGGGAGGTGCGGTGCCGAAACCCGGCCTGATCACATTAAGCAACCGGGGCGTTCTCTTCCTTGACGAGCTTCCGGAATTCGGAAGAGAGACGCTGGATCTTCTCCGGCAGCCCATGGAGGATCACACAATTAATGTCTCCCGCGTGGGCGGAAGTTTTGTCTATCCCGCACGCTGCATTGTCCTTGCGGCGATGAATCCCTGTCCCTGCGGCTTTTATCCGGACAGGAACCGGTGCAGGTGCACGGATCCCCAGGTGCGGCACTATCTCTCCCGGGTATCCGGCCCCATTCTGGACCGGATGGACCTGTGCGTGGAGGTGCCCCAGACCCGGGTTGACGAGCTGACCGGCGGAAGGGAAGGGGAGAGCAGCAGCCGGATACTGGAGAGGGTGATGAGGGCGAGAGCCCTCCAGGAGAGCCGGTTTGCAGGCACCGGAATTACCTTCAACGCGGACATGAGCGGCCCGGACGTGGAGAAATACTGTCTCCTGGGGCCGGAGGAGTCCGGGTTTGTGGAGAAGATGTACCGAAGGATGAACCTCAGTGCCAGGTCCTACCACAGGATGCTCAAGGTCGCTCGGACAATCGCAGACCTCGAGGGGGAGGAGCAGATAAGCTGTGATCATCTGGCGGAGGCAGCGGGATACCGGGTGGCGGACAGAAAATTCTGGAAATAGCGGCAGGCCGTGCCGGGCCGGTAAAGGAACGCGCCCGCAGAGCGGGGAATGCCCGGGAGAAAGGGGAAGGATAAGAACAAGAATGACAGTTCAGTGGCTCTATGAGGTGCCGGGACTTGGGAGAAAGCGGCTTCACCGGATAAGAGATGCTTATGTGGGAAAGAACGGGACGCCGGAAGGCCTGGCGCCCTTCCTGTACAGGGAAAGTGACTTAAGCCTCGCGATGCTCTTTGCGGAGATCTTTGACGGCGCCGAGGCCGGACGTGTCCTGACGGCCGTCCTGGAGGGGAGGAAACGCTCTCCGCAAGAGGCAGGCGAGGTGCTCCGCAGGAAAAAGATGCATTTCGTTCATTTTGACAGCCCGGATTTTCCGGAGAGATTACGGGAGATCCCGGATCCTCCCTTCGCACTCTACTTCCGGGGAAAACTGCCGGATCCCGCAGTGCACACCGTATCCGTCATCGGCTCCAGAGGACCGTCGGATTACGGGCGGAGGCAGGCGAGGGTTTTCGGAGGGGAGCTTGCGGAATCCGGCGTGCAGGTGATCAGCGGAATGGCGAGGGGCGTAGACAGCATTGCCCAGCGCGCGGCTGCGGAGTGCGGGGGAGATTCCTTCGGGATTCTGGGCTGCGGGGCTGACGTGGTATATCCCAGGGAAAACGCGGAGCTGTATGAGCGCCTTGCGGGCGGACAGGGAGGCGTGATCTCAGAGTATCCTCCGGGCACAGAACCGAAGATGGGGCTTTTCCCGGACAGAAACCGCATCATCGCCGGGATGGGGGATGTCCTTTTGGTGATTGAAGCGAAGGAGCGAAGCGGGACGCTTATTACGGTGGACCGCGCACTTGAGCAGGGAAGAACGGTGTTTGCCCTCCCGGGAAGGGTGGAGGACGAGCTGAGTTTCGGATGCAACCGCCTTATCCGTCAGGGAGCGGAGATTGCCACGGAGCCAGGGGATATCCTTCTTGCCCTTGGAATGCTTCCCGGAACGGCAGCAGGAACAGGCGGTTCTGCGGACGGCGCGGAATGCGGAAGGAGCCGCAGGCAGATGCGCCTGATCTCCCTGCAGGAGCCGGAGGCATCGCTTTACAGGATTCTCGAGGCGAACGATCTCCTGGACGTGGAGGAGCTGAGGTTTATTCTTGGAAAGGAGCTGCACCGCGAGGTGAAGCGCGGGGAGATGATGAGGCTTATCATGCAGATGGAGGCCAAGGGCTTTATGGAAGAGAAGAGCCCCGGAATCTATGCCAGGTTGTGATATAATTCACCACATGAATATCCGGATAACTGTCACGGGAGCGGTGCAGGGCGTGGGTTACCGGCCCTTTGCCGCGAAGCTGGCAAGCGAAATGAATATCGCGGGCGAGGTCCGCAACAGCGGCGGGATCGTGGAGATCAGCGCCAGTGGAGAGGAAGCGGACTTAAGGAGCTACGCACTTGCCCTTAAGGACAGGGCGCCCCACGGGGCGCATGTTCTTTCCGTGCGCACTTTCCGTGCGGAGGATGAGGAGTTTTCCGGCTTTACCATAGTGAAAAGCACCGCTTCGCCCGGAACCGGGGAATGGCCGGAGAATGAGGAAAGAAGAGCCGCGCTTCCGGTATTCCCTCCGGACATTGCCATATGCCCGGACTGCGTCGGGGAGATGACCGGAAAGAAGGACCGCAGATATCGCTATTCTCTCATCAGCTGTGTTTCCTGCGGACCGAGATATACCATTCTGGAGGCGTTTCCCTACGACAGGGAGCGGACCACGATGAAGGCCTTTCCCATGTGCCCCGTCTGCGAAGCGGAATACACGGGAACGGGAATGCGCAGGAGGCATGCCCAGACGATTTCCTGCCATGACTGCGGCCCGCAGTTCGTGCTGAGTTCGGGAGACCGGGTTCTCGGGAAGGATGAGGCCGTGGAGGAGGCGGTGCGGCTTATCCTCGGCGGCGGAATCCTCGCTCTCAAGGGAACCGGCGGATACCAGCTTCTCTGTCTTGCGTCGGATGAGGCCGCGGTGCGGAGACTGAGGGAGCTCAAGGGAAGGGAAGCAAAGCCCTTCGCAGTGATGTTCGTGAATGCGGACCAGGCGGCGGAGTTCACGGACATGGACAGTGAGGAAAGAGCTCTTCTTGAGAGCGACGCGAGGCCCATCGTCCTGATCAGGAAAAGCAGCTGCAGGGAAGGAAAGGCACCAGGGGAAAACAGGCCTCTCCTTCCGGAAATCGCGCCCTCCGTGTGCGGGGACTCACGTTTTGTCGGGGCTTTTCTGCCCTCGGTCGGGATGCATCTTCTTCTGACGGAGAGAACCGGTCCCCTGGTGGTGACCAGTGCAAACCTCTCCGGAATGCCGATTCCTGTCCGGGATGAGGAAATGCTCGGCGAAGAAGCGCTTATTAAGGCGGATGCCGTCCTCTGGCACGCAAGGGAGATCTTAAGGCCGATGGACGATTCCGTCGTGTTCCGCCAGGACGGGAGGACGGCTTTCCTGCGCCGCAGCAGGGGATATGTCCCGCTTCCCGTTATCGCCGGGTTTCCCGGCGGGGAGAAGAAGCCGGAAGCGGGCATGCTTCCGGACATTCTGGCGTTTGGGGCGGACTTAAAGGCGTCATTTGCCGTCTGCCGCGGGAACAGGATTATTACCTCGCAGTATTTCGGCGATCTGGAGGACCGCGCGGTGCTCGCGAATTACCGTGCGGGGATAGGCGATATGTGTTCGCTGTACGGGGTGAATCCCGGCATACTTGCCGCAGACCTTCATCCCCGGTATTTCTCCAGGGCGGAAGCGCTTGCGATGGATAAGAATACAGCGGGAATACAGCATCACCATGCCCATGCCGCGTCTGTCATGGCGGAGCATGGGATAGTCCGCTGCGTGGGAGTTTCGCTGGACGGCACGGGCTTCGGACTGGACGGATCGATCTGGGGAGGAGAAGTTTTCCTGCTTGAGGGGAGCCGGGCGGTCCGCGCGGGCAGGCTTCTCCCAATCAGGCTTTGCGGAGGCGACGCGGCCTCCCGGGATGCGGGACTTGCCGCGGAAAGCTACCGGTACGCCGCCGGAAGGCATTGCCTGAATCCCCTTGTTGAGGCGGCGGTCGTACATGGCGTAGGAACAGTGGATAGCTCCAGCACCGGAAGGCTTTTCGACGCGGTCAGCGCGTTTCTCGGCATCGCGGAGGTGAACCGGTACGAGGGAGAATGCGCGGTGCTTCTGGAGAATGCGGCTGAGGAATACGAAGAGAGGGTGGAAGGTTCCTGTACCATAGAGGACGGGACGGGTATCGGCTGCCTTAATCCGGCCGGGGCAGGGAATTCTCCGTATCTTCTCGTCCGGAAGGCCGGGGGGCGGACCATAGCGGAAATTGACCAGGCCAGCCTCGCGGGAGACATTCTCTCCCGGGCCGAAAAAGGAGAAGATAAAGGACTTCTCGCGTACTCTTTCCATTATGAGCTGTCCAGGGTGATAAGCGGCGCCGTATCCGTTCTCGCCGGAGATTTCGGCACGGACAGGGCGGTCCTCTCCGGCGGCGTGTTTGCCAACCGCCTTCTCCGGAGGATGATGGAGCAGCTTTTACATGACGCGGGGCTTGAGGTATACTTTAACGAACAGGTTCCGATGAATGACGGCGGAATTGCCGCCGGACAGGCTTTCCTCGTGCGCATGGCACTTCTCGAGGGACAGGAGCCGGATTCGCTGAGGATAGCAGAGGAAGACTTATGTGTGTAGCTTATCCAGGAAGGGTAATTGAGGTTAAGGAGCACTCCGCGGTGGTGGATTTCACGGGAACCAGGGTGGAAGCTGCCTCCGGAATAATGAAGGTGGAGCCTGGCGACCGCGTGCTTGTCCATGCCGGCTGTATCATTCAGAAGCTTCCGGAGGAGGAAGCGGATGAAATCGAGTCCGTTTTTGCCGAACTTGCGGCACTGGAGGCGGAGGACATGGCTGCGGTCGGGCGCCGCAGAAGGGCCAGGGGCCTTTCGGTCTGACCGGAACAGCCCGGAGTATCCCGGGCGTTCTCTTTATCACGGATAACTCCGGCCCGTGCCGGGGACAGGATAAGGATATGAATTTGGAACAGATTAAGGAGGCGCTCTCCGGATACAGCGGGGCGCCTCTTCGGCTGATGGAAATCTGCGGGACGCACACGGCGGAGGTGGCGAAGAGCGGCATCCCCTCGCTGCTTCCCGGCAGCATCCGGCTGATCTCCGGACCAGGATGCCCCGTCTGCGTAACGGTGACGGCATATATTGACAGGCTGGTGGAGCTCTCCCTTACGCCTGGGTACTGCGTTGTCTCGTTCGGGGATCTTCTGCGGGTGAGAGGATCCGGGATGTCCCTCTCGGAGGCGAAGGCGGCCGGCGGAAGTGTGCGGATGGTGTACAGTCCGATGGAAATTCCGGACATGGCCGGAGCGGAAAGGGACAAAACTTTTGTCTTCGCGGCAGTGGGTTTTGAGACGACGGCGCCTGTCTACGCGCTGATGATAAAGGAGTGTCTTGCGCGGGGAACAGGAAACGTGAAGCTTCTGACCTCCCTGAAGACCATGCCGCGCGCGGTGGAGGCGATACTTGGCGCGGCCGATGCGGGAATCGACGGGTTCCTTGCCCCCGGGCACGTCTGTGCGGTCACGGGATACCACATCTTCGAGGAGATTGCGGAGCGTTTTGGTGTTCCTTTTGTCGTTGCAGGCTTTAAGCCCGAACAGCTCCTCGCCGCGATCTACAGGCTTGCCTCAATCAGGGGCGAGGGCAGGGTGGAGAATCTCTATACCGGCGTGGTAACCAGAGAGGGCAACAAGGATGCCCAGGCAATGATGGAGGAGTTTTTCTCTCCCTGCGACGCTGCCTGGAGGGGACTCGGGATTATTCCCGGATCAGGCCTTAAGCTGAAGGACAAATACGCGGATTTCGATTTGGAAAGCGTATCTCTCACGGAAGACAGAATCGGCGGAGGCTGCTGCTGCGCCGAGGTGCTCACAGGGCGGAAGGCACCGTGGGAGTGCCCGCTCTTCGCCGGGGCATGCACACCTCAGGATCCCCGCGGCGCGTGCATGGTGAGCCAGGAGGGAAGCTGCTACAACTACTATATCTCCGGAAGGAGATAATTCGTGCCTGGAGGACCGGTATGCTTGAGAAAACGATAACCATGGCCCACGGAAGCGGCGGGGAAGCGACGGAGCGCCTCATCCGCGAGGTGTTCTTAAGACATTTCCATAATGAATACCTGGACAGCCTGAATGACGCGTCCTCCGTCCCGGGGGCGGGAAGGCTCGCGATGACCACGGACAGCTTTGTGGTGACCCCGTACTTCTATCCCGGCGGGGACATCGGGAGGCTCGCGGTCTGCGGCACGGTGAATGATCTTCTGGTGAGCGGGGCTGTCCCGAAGTATTTAAGCTGCGGGTTTATCCTTGAGGAAGGGCTTCCGATGGACGATCTGGACCGGATTGCCGCTTCCATGGCCGCGACGGCGGAGGAAGCCGGCGTGGCGATTGTCACCGGGGATACCAAGGTGATTGAGGGGAAAGGCGGCGGAGGCCTTCTTATCAACACGGCAGGCATCGGCTTCCTGGATGAGGGCCGCAAGGTCAGCCCGGACCGGATAAAACCCGGCGACAAAGTTATCGTCTCGGGAACGCTTGGCGAGCATCACGCCGCAATACTTGGCTGCAGGATGGGAATGCAGAATGATTCCATAGTCAGCGACAACGCCCCGCTGACCGCGATGGTGAACGCTCTTTTTGACGCCGGGATCCCGGTAAGGGCAATGCGCGACGTCACGAGGGGAGGGCTTGCGACAGTGTTAAACGAGTTCGCGAAGAGCTCCGGGCTGTCGGTGACTGTCGGGGAAGAGAATCTTCCCGTACTGGCTCCGGTCAGGGATTTCTGCGGGATACTCGGCCTGGATCCGCTTTACATGGGCAACGAGGGCAAGCTCGTCGCAGTCGTCGCTCCTGAAGCTGCGGAGCAGGCACTGGATATCATAAGAAGGAGTCCCTTCGGTGAAAACGCCGCGGTCATCGGGGAGACCGGCAAAACTTACGAGGATGCGCCCGCGCTTTATATCCGGACGCCCATCGGAGGGACAAGGGTCGCGGGAGCACTTTACGGGGAGGGGCTTCCCAGGATCTGCTGAGGCCCTTTGGTTGTGCATTGGCAAAAAAGAGAGTAAACTAAGCATCACTGCTCATTTACGGGAGAACATAATATTATGGCACTCATCAAGAAGCCGGTCACCGGTATGAGGGATATACTTCCCTCCGAAATGGAGATCCGGGATTACTGCATCTCCGTGATCAAGAAGACCTACGCGGAATTTGGTTTTCTTTCCATCGAGACGCCCGCCGTCGAAAGCATTGACAACCTGACCAGCAAACAGGGCGGGGACAACGAAAAACTGATCTTCAGGATTATGAAGCGCGGGGAGAAGCTGCGCATAAGCGAGGCGCAGTCCGAAGCCGACCTCGCGGACAGCGGTCTCCGCTATGACCTGACGGTTCCGCTTGTCCGCTATTATTCGGCGCACTCCGCCGAGCTTCCCGCACCGTTCAAGGCCCTTCAGATGGGCAATGTCTGGCGCGCGGAAAGACCGCAGAGAGGCCGCTTCCGCCAGTTCATGCAGTGCGATATTGATATTATCGGCGAGCCAACGAACCTGGCGGAGATCGAGCTCTTTCTCGCGACGACGACGACGCTCGGAAGGCTTGGCTTCAAGGGGTTCCAGCTGAAGATGAACGACCGCAGGATGCTTAAGGCGATGGCGGAGTTTTCGGGCTTTCCCAGGGAGCGCTTTGACGAGGTGTTCATCATCCTGGACAAAATGGACAAGATCGGAATTGACGGCGTGGCGGCGGAGCTCAGCGGGGCAGGCTTCGATGAAGCTGCGGTGGCGA
>JAEEGL016524398.1_pt1 | contig 23929 bp, 19 predicted proteins | sample 9134231 | NCBI WGS metagenome assembly JAEEGL01 (sample SAMN16246548, study PRJNA631951) | gut metagenome | biome: gut microbiome; feature: rumen; material: fiber-attached | host: Bos | place: Iran: Karaj | collected 2018-10 | reverse complement strand
TCCTGCCCCATCTTATCTCTGAATATGCTGGCAAGCTCCTGAAGATCCTCCTTTTGGGTACGAACATAATTGTCATCAGAAGCATACTCTGAAAGCTGTTCTGACTCCTGTGGAGTAAGATCAATTCCCTTGGCAACAGAAACCTTATTGATTACAGCCTGATTACTAGCCGGAAAAACAGCCATCTTCTGATTTATTGTACGATAGATATTCTCCGTCTTTTTCTCTATTATCTTGGAATATTCAGTACTATTTTCAAGCTTTGTTGTATCAGCAATATAGCCGCACATTCCATCACAAGGAAGTCCGCCCAGCATTTCCCAGGCCGCAGCAAGACTCATCATACCTTCTCTCTCTCCGTGGGTTGTGGACATAACAACCGGTGCCATGTATATCTCTTTTATCTTGTCCTTGTTGCCATATAACCAGCAGGCATCAAGAAACTGCATCATATAGCCGCCTACACCATACCACTCAACTGTAGATGCCAAAATAATACCATCCGCATCCTTGAGCGTATTGGGAAGCGCTGTAATACCGTTCCTTTGCTCGTACAGATTATACTGCTGGACCTTAACATTCAATTCCTGTAAAACTGCTGTAATTTGCGAAATTACGCACAGAGTAGGATCATCAATTATCCCTCTGCCACCATAATAGATATTGATCTTCATGAACACCCCTCCAACTAGTTAAGGGTATTATACCACAATTCACCTACAGTCGAAGCATATTCTGCCTATTTTAATCTCATCACCTTCCTCAATAAAGATTTCTTCATGAGGCTTTAGCTTTAATCCATTACGAAATGTACCGTTTGTAGAATTAAGATCAGTAAGAACCACCCTTCCCTCTTCATTTCTGGAAAATCTGCAATGAATCCTCGAGATACTGTTATCACCAATAGCCTTATCAACATATCCTTCCATTTTTCCTATGGTTATCGGGAGCTTATCAAGGCAGATTCTTATCGTTTTATCAAAGTTTCTGCTATATAGAGTGATATCCTTATCCGTCTCCTGTTCAAAGTCCAGCACCATGGTCTCAGAACTATTATCAAAATCATTTACGCTCTTAGTCGGTGCGTGATATCTTCCTACCCTTGAGAATGTTGTATTCTCAGTTGTCTGGCCATAGCTATAGCTTCCTGAAGTTACCATTATTGGCTTACTGTAGGCATCGTCCTCATAAGCTTCTTCATCTTCATCCTCTTCATTATATGAAATATCGTTCCCTTCAGTCTTTTGAGTCATATCCTTTATTCCGGATAAAAATGCTATTAATCCTGATATCATAGAAACCACCATAACTACTATAGATAGAAGATTCTCCTCCTCAGAAAGAATAAAGTTAATTCTTATAAACACCATCGCCGCAACTAGTACAATAAACAAAAATCCAAAAATTATCTGCGCCTTCCAACTGAGCTTGTTGCTTCTTTTTTGAGGGATTTCTGTAGCTTCTTCCTCTTCATCATCTTCTTCCTCCCAGGAAAAGACTTCTGGTTCCTTGTCCGGAATCTCTTCTATTGGAGCCGGTTCTTCATACATGTCACAGCTTTTAAGGGACGATTCAAGACAATCAAATAAAAGTGCACCGTCTATCTGAGCTTTATCGCAAAAAGAATAAACCATCTCCACAGCCCCAGAATCATTCTGGTCTACGATTTCAAGAAGACTTTCAGAAAAAGCCGGCAGCGATGTTGCGTCATGTTCATATGGACAGTACATAAAGCTGTATTCTCCTGAAGAAAGATCAACAAAAATACTGCTCGTATCAAGCACAACATTTTCAACGCCCAAAAGATATTCTGACAAGTTTTCAAGAGCCGCTCTCATTCCTTTAAATAGCTTAATAAGCTGCTCAAAGCTTAAGCCTCTGACTGAATATGCATTTTTAATACTTTGCATGGAATCAATCCTGTAATAAAGAAACTGCTCTCCGTTTATCGTTCTTTTGTCACAAGGGATAAATCCGGCAAGATTTCCACTCTCTAATATCTTTACCTGATAGCTTTCAGGATTCCGTCCATTTTCTCTGGTATTTTCCTTAACATCATTTTTTACAATGAGATAATTGTGTTTAAGCTCTCTATAATAACTGTATTCCATAATTTACTCCTTTAATCCTATATCCTTAAGCCTTTTTATCAATCTGACGTGCTTTGGATAATTACGCTGCTTCGCGGTAAAGGAAGCCTCTAGCTCCCAGCCGTTTATTGGTTTCAAAAAATATCTCCCCATGGCAGAGTGCTTTGTTTCCGTATTTCCCTGCACTCTAATTGTTTTTCCCGCCTGCTGCGCCGAAAAGGACGGCTTACTGCAGCCAAAATACTTTTTTCCTGCCTGAATATGACCATTTTCAAGCACGTACTCCTCAGGGCTTTTTCCTGTTTTCTGACTCTCCACGCTTGCCCTGAAAGCAAGAATATAACAGTCCTGAGAAATAACACATCTCCCATACATATACTCCGCAAAATAGATCAGAAGGCAAAAAACGCATATGACCATTGGAACCACAAGAGACGCTTCCAAAGTCATATACCCGTTATATTTGCGCAAGCATCATCACCCCCAATCCAATTGCAAATGAAGGCATAAAAGGAATCCTCAGCTTCCGGTTTCCCTTCTTTATTATGAGAACAGCTATTGCCAGCACTCCGCTAACAAAAAAGGCTATGCAAAGACTAAATGAAGTTTCATAAAGTCCCAGTGCCGGTGAAATAGCAATAAGCATGAGGCCATCGCCATAGCCTATACTTTCCTTTGAAGCAGCAGAAATAAGGATAAGCGCTGCTCCCGGAATTAGCGCCATAAAAAAGGACAGTATATTGCTACTTCCTGCAATAACCCCAAATAGGCTATAGCCCCAGGAAATAATCCCGCATATCAAAATACTCCAAATGGTTATTTCTCTTTTAAACAAATCCCAAATGGCTGTTAACACTGTAACCACAAGCAAAATCATCCACACGAACTGCATGGTCCTCTTCCTCCTACTTCTGAAATTGGTATTGTATATATCTTTCTCTTAAGTCCGGGGCAGCTAACGCTCTTATGATATCTGTTTCCATAGGGCGTAATAAAAACATTTCCCGCACTTACACTGCCACAGTACTGGCAAGGATAATACTTTGATCCATCAAGACTACGCTGTTCGCCAACCTTATCTATTGGAACACTGCTTATCTTGAATTTAAGATGCTTACAGCCCATGTCCCTATGGTATACCGTTCCATGCTCTGTCACATAGACAAGCTCCTCTTCCGTATCTTCTCCGCCAGCACCCTTTGTAATGTCGTATCCTGTCCAGGCGTGTCCATAATATCTTGATTCCACAGGGAACTGCGCAAAGCCTATTAGAGGAAATATCGGATGAACCTTGTAGTCCACAACTATATCCACGATATCGCCTTCCTGCATAACCTTTGATGAATAAAAATGAAGGCCTGCTGCCCCGCCTGTCACACAGCTTTTTTCAACGCTATCGCCAAGATAATCCTTTACCCTGGTCGCCGCATATACGCCATAGCCCACAGAACGGATTAGTCCCGATGTTTCTATTTCCTCCGGATCCTCCAGGACCTCTTTTCCAGCTTTTATATCTGCTGCCAAAAGCGTTATTTCATTTCCAGTCTGGTGAAGGGCTGCCTCTAAATCTGACTGAACTTTTATGATGTTGAGCACCGACATTATATTTATGAAGAAAAAGATAAAAAGCGGAAGTACAATCGCTGCTTCCAGGGTCATAGAGGCAGTTAAAGACACTTCTTTAAGCTTGCTGATTGTCTGGAGAAATAAAAAAAAGTTGTGTGTATAATTCTTTCCTTTCAAAGAAGTGCCTTTAGCTGCCGCCAGGCCTTTTTCTCTATTCCTCATAACCATAAATCCTTTCAATCTTGGCTTTATATCCATATCTGGTGCCTATCGTAAGCTCTGCCCGAAAGCAGTCCATACAATAATCCAGTTTAAATTTGCTGTTTCCTGCAGTTTTCCTGACATCCATCTCTATTACATCCATGAGTCTGTTTTTCTTGGTATCAAAATCTGTCATGAGAAGCTTCATTCTAAGATAATCCTTGTAGTAAAGTCCCTCGCCGCAGTCGCCTCCATGTAGATGCTCTCTGAAAAAGAACATATTCGTAATAGACAGCTTCCAGGACGAATCTGACTTAAACAAGGGAACCCTTCCTCCACTAAACAAAATGTTCAGATCTGAAATTGATTCAGCAAAGGTCCAAGCAAGTAGTATCGAATACTCAATTAGCTCTTCCAGCTCAGGCACAAAAAATATTATGGAAAGAGCAGATGCTAATGCCTTAGCCTCATCAACCTTTTCCTCGCAGTTAAACAGATACAGCATATTTGATGCTTCTCTCCAATAAAGAAGTGTTTCTGCAAACTTCTCAAGGTTCCCATAGTCACTGGCTTTGCCATATATCAAGTATTCAAGCTGATACTTAAGAAGTGCCTTTTCCTTTGTTTCATCGTACCTACTGCACTTCTCATACAGATACTGTTCTATAAGAAGCTTTTCCGACAAAGAAAGCTTTTCGTCATCATTAAGTCCTGTTCCCTTAAAAAGTTTTCTGTTTGATGCATACTCAGAAAGATTTACCACCGCTTTAGATATTTCCGCCCTGTCACGAACAGCCAGATTAAGAGCCCCGAATCCTCTTTGGGAATTGACGGCATCTGCAGGATTACCAATAGCCATTGGAACCGAATTGCCGTCCTCATCAGTTTCTTCCGGAAGTTCCACCGCATCGATCTTCTGCTGGTTTTCTCTGTACATTGCTTCAACATCCGTAGAATCAAGACCGCCTTCCTTTAGAGCATCTATGTTTTGATAGACGTCAGTAAAAAGCCCTTCTACAGGCTCTGCTGCCATGTACGCAAGAATCTGTCTGCAAAGCACCATTCCACCATTGTCTGTGGCCATTGAATAACCCAAGAAGCTGGCATCATCACAGTGCATTGCTGTCATTGTCTGGGCTCCTGCAAGCCCTCCAACGGTGCTTCTGTCAAAGTTTTTCTGAGCATAATGTCTTAAATGCTCCTGGGCATTAACAATGGAATGATTGCCCGTTCCATAAGCCGTATCCACCATCATAAGGCCATAGTGATCAAACAAGGCCCTGCTATATTCTGAAAGCACAGAGTTCATGGAGATGTCTGCCACGCACTCTGCTTTCATCCTTGCAGCTCCGATTCTAGCGCCCTGGTAAAGCGCCAGAACCAGAGAGAGGATTATCATAATTGACAATGACAAAAATACTGTAATATAGCCTTTAGTTCGTAACTGCACGAGTTTCTTCCCTAATGGTCTTAAAGACATCTTCAACAATTCCGGAAATCTGCTTTTTAAACACAACAACAAGTCCGATAAGTACGACGATAATAAGGATGACCTCCACGGTTCCCATTCCTGACTCATCATTCCAGAATGTCTTAATGCCTCCTGCCAGTTTTCTTCCACAGTCTTTTACTTTGTTTGTTAATTCTTTCATTTTTCTCCTCTTTTCTTTCTTATTTTGATTTTGATTTATATAAAGTAAAAATTACTTTAGAACGTCATATATGCGGGAATCATGATAATGATCATTACTATCAGAAGCATTATTATCATTGGCAACAAAAGCTTCGTTCCCGCCTCTTCTCCCGCTTTGCGGGCTTTATCGAGCCTTGCCTCAAAAGCCTTGTCAGACTCTTCCTTTAAAAGTCCCAAAAGCTCGCTGTTTCCTTTTCTTAGATTCTGGGAAAGGAGCGTGCTAAGTCTTGTATACTGCTGAGAACCACACCTTTTCCCAAAGCTTTCGTAAACCTTTGTCTCTGACATACCACTAGATAATTCCCTTACAGATCTGGAAAGCTCTTCATACATACAGTTTTCAGGTGCACCTTCCTTTCTTCGTGTCAGATAATCCTTTGAAAGCTTTTCAAAAACGCTTCGAACCGTCATTCCCGCTCCCATGTATAAAACAAGCTTGGATACAAACTGCGGGTATTCCAAAAGCATCTGATTGTTCCTGTCATCTACCGCCTTCTTAAGCTCCTTATCCTTCATAACAAAGGCCGCAGCGCCGCCAATCAGCATTAAAATCATGATGAAAAGGCTGTTATCCTCTTTCTTTTCACTCCACCCTATCTTGCTTCCTTCGTATTCCTCTGGAAGCGTCATACTTTTTTCATAACGGGTTGACTCATCCGCTTTTTTTATTAACTCCTTTATCTGTGCAATCTTAAGTTCCACATCTGAAAGACTCTTTGGATAAACATTTGCATAAAGAACCTGCTGCCAGGTGTTTTCATCGTAAGAGTAGGTTGCTGTAAGTGTTATCAGCGCTCCTTCCGTGCCAATTTCACTTTCTCTGATTTCTCCGTCGTAGCTTACTGCGCTGTAGTTATCCAGTTCCCAGGAAATTGAAAAAGGATATCCATCCAGCTTTTTAACCAGATTAAGTTTTCTGGTTACATGATCCGGAGATTCATTATTCTCAAAGACCTTTATTTCAACCTCTTTTGAGGCCTCTTCAAACAAAGCGTTTGCCTCGTCTTTTGTATACATCTGCTCGGAAATATCAATCGCGAACTCTCCAAGAACTTCTCCGTCATCATTTCTTGCTTCCACCAAAAGACTTTGATTTCCTCCGCCGCTTTCGTTCCTTGTGATGCGTCCGCTCTGATCTAAGACCTTTTCATTCTCCGAAGAAAAATAAACCATCATGGACAAAAAGCTTCCGGAAAGCAGCATAACCAGTAAAAGACTTATTTTCCTTATGTAGTATGCTGTTTCCAGCTCTTCAATATTCTTTTTGTGACTAAGCATTGACAGATTTGCCCTTACGTCATTTTCCCAAGTCATCTGCCTTTTTCTAAAAAGCCTTAGATAGATGTTTTGATATATGAAAATCGATGCCTTTAAAAGAAGCCTCGATACTCCCTTTTCCTGCATCCCCTTTGGAAGCTCGATATCCTTCCCCAAGAAGCAAAGAAGGATTGTCAGCCCTGGGATAACACAATATAAAAATACTTTCACACAAAATCCCCTTTCTACACTGTGATGTTCACAATCCGCTCAGAAAGCGCGTATGAGACAATATAAAGCACCATACAAATACTCATCATGGCTATTCCAAAAGGATTATGATACAGAGCATCAAAAAAACCCGGGCTTGTAGTACTTATATAAAACACAATGAAAAACGGAACACAGCTCATAATCTGGGCTTCAAGCCGCTTGGCACTGATAAGCACGTCGATTTCTTTTTCAACATTTATCTTTTGAGAGATAACGCCTATGCTTCGCTCAATTATTTCAGTCATGTTTCCCCCGCTTCTTTTTGCTACAGAAAAAACCGAGGCAAATTCCTGAATGTCAGGATTCTCAGAGTCTTTTCCCAGGGTATAAAGCAGTTTCTCCAAAGGTATGTTATTTGAAAGACCTTTTTTGATTTTCGAAAGCCAGATACATATGTCACTCTTTTTGCCATACAAAAGCTCCATATCTCGCCCTGCTTCTCCAAAGGCATTCTCTACCGAATATCCTGCTTTCAGGCTGGTAAGCACTGAAAAAATGGCATCCTTAAACTGAAAACCACAAAGCCTTATTTTCCTTACCCTTTGACGCTTCTTTTGGAGGATTACCCAGGGAATAATAATTGGGGAGATTAAAAGGATGGCATAATAAGAGTCAAAGAATAGTTTTCCAAAAAGGTACGCTATTACTGCCCCCTGCAAAACAAATGGTGTATCACTTATACTCAGATGGCAGGCTGATACCTGCCGAACGCAGTTTTTCAGTGTTTTTGAGATCACTCATTTTCCTCCATTCTCCAAATATTTTCCCTTCGGAAGTCATGCCTGTTTCCACGAATCTAAAAAGTGTATTCATGGCTATTTTTCCTGATTCATCAAGTTTTTTGTCTATCTCGGCTATTTCCAAAAGCTTTCTTGATTTATCCCTAAGTCTTCCAAGATGAACTATGATGTCTATCCCCGCTGCTATCTGGCCCCTGACTGCCGATAGTGGCAGCTCGCCCATTCCCATAAGACTCATGGTTTCCAGCCTGTATAGCATGTCGTATGCACTGTTTGAATGTCCGGTACTCATTGCCATGTGCCCGGTATTCATAGCCTGTAGCATATCTACACACTCGCCGCCCCTTACCTCTCCAACGATTATCCAATCCGGTCTCATTCGAAGTGATGACTTTATCAGATCTCTTATTGAGATTTCTTTGCAGCCCTCCACATTGGCATTTCTTGCCTCCATTCGGACAAGGTTAGGAACGCCCCTTATCTGGAGCTCAGCATTATCCTCTATGGTTATCACTCGCATATCTTTGGGGATGTAATCAGATAGTGCATTTAGAAAGGTGGTTTTACCTGACCCGGTACCACCAGAAATAAAAATGTTGTACCCTGCACTAATAAGCAGGGAAAGATAGTCTCTTAGATATTCTGAGATTGCTCCCAGCTCTATGAGCTTGTCCATGGTTATGGGTTTATCCGGAAATCTTCTGATAGTGATTATGGGGCCATTTAGTGCCACAGGACTCAATACCACATTGACTCTGGCGCCGCTTTCCGGAAGCCTTGCGTCAACAATCGGTGAGGATTCGTTTACTACTCTGTTGCAGGAAGCTACAATCTGCTGAACCACGTCCTCAAGCTTTTCTCTGGATTCAAAGCAGCCATCGAATCGCTTTAGCACTCCAGCTTTCTCAACAAAGATGTTATCGGTTCCATTTATCATAATTTCCGTAACCGAAGGATCATCCACAAGCTGCTGCAGAATATCGAGCTTTCTAATGGAATGAAAGATCTGAAGCCTAAGCCTTTTTCTTTCCTCCACAGACACTGCAAGATGTCTGAGTCTTGCGCTAAGCTCATCATCTATGAGCTCTAGTATCTCTTCGTCCTCTGTGTCCTTGGAAAAATCGATTTGGCTTATAACCTTATCTCTTACCATTCTTCCAAGTTCTTCGAAGCGCCGCTGCATTTATAAAGTCCTCTCTATCAGCTCAGAAACAAGGCTGTTATAGGCTTTCTTATCCCGTATGTCCGGAAGCTGAACCTTAATTGTCTTTGTTTCTATTTCGCTAAAAAGATTCTCCCTAAGGACCATATCATAGGCCCTTATCCTTTCTGCATCAGCAGTGCTTTTTCCGCAGACAGTAATTATATGGTCACACATTGAAAGAATATCAAAGAACCCTTCCGGATACTCTGTAAGATCAAGCACCACATACTCATAACCTGCCTTGTCAGCCAAAAGCTCCATGAGCTCTCTGATCTTCTCAAAAGATATCTCTTTTACCTGAATTGCTGTCTTGGCCGGCATAATGAAATCAACACCATCTCTATGCCTTTTAATTTTTTCGAGATATAGTCCGAACTTGCTTTTTTCACAATCCGCATAGTAAAGAAGGTCAGTGATGTTTTCGTCACAGTCACCTTCAAGCAAGGCAGGAAGTGAAGAAAAGCTCTCAAAGCTTAAAAAGATCACCTTTTTGTTCTTTTCTCTGGCTATTGCCTTTGCCATCTCTACACTAAGAGTTGTCTGCCCGCTTTTTGTCACAGGCGAATACAGGCCGATTATCCTGCTTTTGCCAAGCTTTGCATGAGAGCTTACGCTTTCAAAGTCCTCAGGTGTTTCAGCGCAGAAATCTATAATTCCGTTTACAAGCCCTGACGCCGCCTGATATTTGCTTACGTGATCAATATGAACATCTGATAAAATCTTGGGTTCTGCAATCATGCCCTGAGGCGTCTCATCCATGATAAGAATGTTGGAAAAAAGCCCCTTTTCCAGCTTGTTTTCCAGTGAAAGAAACAGGCTCTCAGAGATCATCAAAAGTGCTATTGCATGTTCCCTTGCAAAATCCAGCAAAATCTTCGTTTCAGTAAAAGAAACAATGTCAAAAGACAGATTGAGATGGCTTCGAAGATAATCATCAAGCCTATTGCAATAGGTTCTGTCATTGTCGCAGATTGCCAGCCTTAATGTCTTCATATCACACCTCCCAGCACAAAAATCGTACTAGCCATTATTGGCACCGCAAAATGGAGAGTCTTTTGTTTATTTCTTTTAAAAACAATGATTCCAAGTGAAATCGCTCCTGCAATCAGGAAAGAAAATAAGATACAGGAATACAGCTCCTGCATTGATAAAAAAGATGCTGTAGATAAAAACAGTTTAACATCTCCTGCCGCTATCCCTTTGATAAGATAAACCGGCATAAGCACCACAAAGGATACTCCCACGGCCATGAGTGCAGTAAGGAATCTTTCAGTTCCCTGACTCAGAGCCAGGATAAGTCCGGTAATTAGTCCCGGGACTACCCACACATTGTATATCTTGTCTTTGTACAGATCCGTAAACACAGCTCCCGACAAAAACAAGTAAAGAATTGTATTTATTTAGATCACTCCTTTCATCAGGTTATAAATGGCTGCCCCTTTTGGGGAAACAGCCGCAAACCTCCACACATTGGCATAAGGACTAGCAGCTTTAGAGTTACCTTCTTGCGATTGCAATGATGCGGCTCCTGGCCGCGTGAACGGAACATGAAGTTCCATAACATCCAAAACTTGTTATGCCGAAACACACTATTGTCAGACTTCAAAACGAAGTCAGTAGTTCGAGCTCGTGATTCAAGAATTTATCATCACAAATTTGTTTTGTAAAGACCTCTTTTTCTTTTCAGCATTCTGCACAATTAATTTTTGTTTTAATTAAAATCGAACATGTTCGCCAGTTTTTATCCACAGAAAAAGAGCGGGAAAAAACAATCGTCAATAAACGTTTGTTCGCCCCTGCTCTACGATATTCCGCTACTTATTATTTATATAATTATCAAATTGTGTCGTAAAATTAATAATCTTAAGAATTTCTTAAGCCATGTACCCGCGATTCATGGAAAGTGCCGTAACATCCTCATTCAGGCTGTTTTTTCCGTAGGTTAGCCCCGCATAAACACGCTGGGTGTTATCCATAGTCGAACGACTTGTATCTGACTTTTCAATCTCCCTATACGCACTACATAGAGTTTTGAAATTTTGTTCCACTCTCCAAAGTCTGTTGATGCTTCTGCTTATGCCGGCAATCATCAGCTCTTTCTTTGAAAAAATGTAAATGCTATGGAGATTACGTCCAAGCTCAAGCCTTAGATTAACCGACCGGATCAGCTCATCAATGCAGCACTGCGCATGAGAAATGCTTATATCTACCTTGTCACTTTGTCCCAGACTTATGGCGTCTTCTGCGTCTCTGATATAATCAATAACCATCTCATACAAAATGGTGATCATCTGTGTTTTATTTGCCTGGGTTATTCTCAGAGTATACTGTTTTTTTCTCTCGTCTGTCATAGGGCGCTCCTTTCATAAAAGACAATTCATCAGGCTATTACTGCAAAAGCTGCAGCACCTGTGATGGTCTTTCATTGGCCTGCGCCATCATTGATATTCCTGCCTGTGAGAGCACCTGCTGAGTTGAATAAACTGTCATTTCCTCTGCCATATCTACGTCCATGATTCGTGAATATGCCGCTGTCATGTTCTCTACTGTAATATCCAGACTTCCGTTAGTGTGCTCAAGGCGATTCTGGTAGGAACCGAGCCTGCTTCGAATCTCACTTATTGTAGCAAGAGCACCCTTTACAGACTCAATTGCTTCTCTGGCACCTACTTCATTGGCCATATCGAGGTTATATAAGCCAAGTGTCGTAAGGGATACCTTTGGAATTCTGATATCCAGAGTCTGTCCTTCATTTGCTCCAACCTGCATTGTCATCGCCCCATTTGCTGTGAGATCAAGATTTAAAACATCGTTAAAGTTTCTGTCTATCTGCACTTGTATCTTTTTTCCGGTGGCATCTGAAAGAGTGAGCACATCCTCTTCGATTGTAGCTATCATACCGTTTGGCATGTAATCTACTCCGTCCTTCATAATCTTGATCTTCTGCTGTGAGTCTCCGTTAAAGAATATTCCCTTTTTATCAATGCCTGTGGAACCTGTAAGATTCACATACGCTACGTTTATACCTGTTATTCTGTACTGGCCAGCCTCTACAGTATCTGAATAGCTGACAATATTTACGTTATTATCTGTCTTTGCACTATATACATCGGCTCCAACAGTTGCATATCCCTTAAGATCAAAGGAACCATCCAGGATGCTCTGCCCATTAAACTGTGTAGTCTCTGCCATTCTTTCAACTTCCTTTTTAAGAAGTGATATTTCTTCCTGGATTGCCTCTCTGTCATCATCTGTAAGAACGCCATTGCTGGCCTGAACTGCAAGCTGATTCATTCTCTGAAGAATCTCTTGTATTTCTGACAGGCTTCCATCTGCTACCTGCACTATGGAAATGGCATCATTTGCAGTATCTCCAGCCACCCCAAGTCCTTCAATCTGGGAATTCATTCGCCTGGACATTGCAAGACCAGAAGGATTATCCTTTGCATTCGCAATCTTTAGTCCACTTGAGAGTCTTTCCAACGAATCGGATAATTTGTTATCGTTCCTCTGGAGTGCGTTATTTGCTATCATTGCGGACACATTGTAATTTACTTTCATTTCTACCTCATTTCTGCTCCGAAAAACTTATCACAGAGCCTCTATAAATGCTTTTGCCATAGTCAGAAATACTTTAGTTTCTGTTATTTTTTTTGTATTGCCATCCGTGGCATTTGCATTAGTTTGCCCTACTGAGGTAGGCTGCGATTGCGCATGGTAAAGGATCGCTATTTTATCTTGGCCCACACCAATGTCCTTTAATTTCTCAGCCAACTTGGCGCACATTTTAGTTCTAACGCTTTCCAAATATTCAGTTTCCTCACTGCTCTGGCCATTAGTGGTAGTTAACATTCCACTTACAACTCCATTTTTTTCAAATAATGTTGCTGTTATAAGGCCATACTCATAGGTCTGAACACTGGCTTCCATCCGTGAGTCCATGCCTTTATCACTTCTAAGAGTGATGTGCATGGAAATCTTTTGCCCGTCGATTTCTATCGGCACATCAAAAGAGCCACTCTCTGAGCTTTGGCTCATTACAGAAAGCTGCTTTTGAATAAGGGAAATGGATCTGACATCGATAAAGGTATCATTATCATTCATCAGAACCTGTGACATCTTTTCAGAGATGTTTAAAAGACTCTGCTTATATACATCTTCATAGTCTTCACCATCAAGAGCATCAACCAGCCTTTGCTGCTCTTCTTCCACCTCTTTTTCTCCGATATCAACAGTTTTTTCCCACAGCCCTCCGGTTCTGCGGTCTCTTCTATTAGAGATCATTGCCTCTAGGTTGTTAAAATTCAGCTCCAGATCAAGTGAACTTATTTCATCAAGCGCCTGCTGTGCTGACTTTGATGAGGCAACGTCTCTTATATGCCTAAGCTCCTGGCTGTAGTACTCTTTTTCCAGCTGCTCATCCAGTCCTGCTACTAACAATTTGTCAGCCAGTTCCGGTAGGAGCATGCTTTCATCTGGCGCTGCTGCCATTAGCTTTTCAGGCTCAAGATTCTCATATACTATATCGGCTTTGGAGCTATAATACCTAAAGGCTGTATTGATTTGTTCATCAATTTTTAATCCGCCAGAAGCAGCCCTTATATCAAGCCCTCCAAAGTCCTCATCAACACTATAATCCATTCCCTTTCTGGAGGCGCTTTTCGTTCTTGTTGCCTTAAGCAGATTTCCAAGGGTCATGCTAAGCCCTGTCTTTAAAACAGAGCCTATTGCCTGATAATCATTTTCCTTAAGGGTATGGAATAATCTGTATATTCCTATATAAGAAGTTTTTTCTTCTGCTGTTATCTCTTTCTTTTTTTCAAGCTTATATAAAAACTTTGAATACTTTTCATCTGAATTATTATTTCCAGACCTGCCATTCTCATCCTTGGTATCTTTTTCATCGAGGCTTTGTGAAAGCTCCTCAATGGTCATTCCAAGCGGATTTTTGCCATCACGGATAAGTTCTAATACTGCTCCCGGTTTTAGCCTTTCCAAAGTGGCCTTTAGCATCTGATCCCAGCTTCTTACCTGCTCAATATTTTCCTTGTCAATCTCCATGCTGTTATAACCAAGGATTCGTACAGCCCTTCTGTTTTCCTCATTTGTCTCAAATTCAAGATCCTTTAATATATCGTCTACATTTCTAAAGGCCTTACTTATCTTATCTCCAAGGTCTGCCCTTGGCTTTGTCATCATTGTCTCGTACTCGCCAAAGGCTTTTTTATATTCAATAGAAAGTTTTTTTGATGTAGAACTGATTTCTGCTAAAGAAGCTGTTTCAAGGCTTGCAAGCATAGCTCCTGTAACGCCAATAGGACCGCTTTTTATAGTTTCAATTGCCGCTCCTGTTTCTTCATCTGATACCTGTCCTACCAGGTTTTTGAGCCTCTCTATCAGTTCTTCCATTGGAGCTGTATCTATGGAAAATCCGCTATTTATAAGCTGACGATTGGCTTCTACTGTCATCTGAAGTCGTACCTGCTCAACCTGAAGGCGGGCAATGGCAAATTTTTCTTCCTGCTGCGGAGTAGTTAATTTTATAGCCGTTCCTGCACTTTGCCACAGATTTCTTAGATTTAAAACCTTTTCACTTTGAATAACTTCCTTTATATTTTCTTCAGTTATTGTATCTGTATCTTTTTTTATCCTTACAGCTTTACTAAAGCTATTTTCTAAATCTGAAAGATTTGCTTCTCCTGGATTTTTCCCATCCGCCATAGCGCAGACAATGGCTTTTACTGCCCTATCCTCGTCCACAGGGAATTCAATAGAAAAAATGTCATGTGCCTTTTGAAGATTTTCCGATGTAAGCGCTATTCCCTGTCTTACAATCCACCTGGCTTCTTCTTTTATCTCTTCGTCAGAAGAATCCATACCTGCCTGAGCTATTATTCTGCTTATCTGGGGATCGAGCTGCTCAAAGTCACATTCATCCGCCTTTTGGGCATAGTATCCTCCCGCATCCTGAGCATAAAATCCTCTTCCGGACACATTCTGCCCATTGCTGCTATGGTTTGCCAGGTAAACATTGTCTATTGTTGGCGCCATATTATTAAGAACCATATACTTAACTGCACTATCATCCAGCTTTTCCACATCTGACACATTTTCATATGCCAGCTTTGCTGATCTGACATTTTCTGCAGTTACAGGTATATCATTCTCATTAAAGCTTTTACTGATTGCCTCGGCAAAAGCCTGGCTTCCGGTAATCCTTGCCAGTTTATCTGTACTTAAATCATCATTGTATCCAGTGATAACATTTCCAGATTCCAAGAGAACACTTTTGATCTTATCAACGATAGTAACCGTTTCGCGGCTGTCTATATTTTTGATATCGAATCCATCCTCTGCAGCTTTTGCATAGTCTTCTTTAGAGAGGGTGTTCGACAAAAGAATCATGTATTTTTTCTGCGTCTCAACATCCATGTCCTGCGCCTTATTTGCTACATCTTCTGCTGACTTTCCCTGGTGACCATAAACGTCATTACTAAAAAAGCTGGTATCCAGAGTGGCCACATATAATCCGCCAGTCTGCAGAGACTTACCGGTCTCGGATTTGGAACTGTATATGGCATCCATGCCATTAAGTACCGGGTTCCCATCCATTTTCTGACCCGTAACAGTCTGAAAGCTAATATTCATAAATTACCTCTATAAGCGCACAATATAAAAAAAGAAGGTGATGAGCTTTTCTTCATCACCTTCTATTTCGGTCTATCTTCCCTAAAACTTAACTTATTTTTTTGTTGTTTTCTTAGGCTTTGTAGTCTTTGCTGTCTTTTGCTCTTTTGTTTTCTTTTCTTCCTTTACAGCCTTTGTTTTCGCTGCCTTTACCTCTGGATTCTGGAAAAGGAATACCTCTGCTCCATAAGGAGGAAGGTCCATTGTTATGCTGTAGTCCTTGTAATCGCAAAGACCTTTTTCTGCCTTTATCTTGTCTGGCACTCCGCTTCCAAGACCACCAAAGTTCTCCTTTGCACTATCAAGAAGCTTAGTGTAGGTTCCTGCGAAAGGAACACCTACCTTGAAGCCTTTTCTCTCTACCGGAGTCATGTTAAGAACAAACAAAATATTGTCCTTTCCATTTGATGCTCTTCTATAGAAGCTATAGGTGCTTCTTTCCTTATCATCTGCGTTTATCCACTCAAATCCGCCCCAGTCATTATCTACTTCGTAGAGAGCCGGGTACTTTCTGTAGAGCTCCAAAAGCTTTGCCACATAGTCCTTCATTCCTCTGTTGAGGTTGTTTTCCAACAGGAACCAGTCAAGCTCTCTTTTTTCGCTCCACTCTCTCTCCTGTCCAAAATCCTGTCCCATGAACAAGAGCTTTTTGCCGGAGTGACCAAACATATATGTATAGCCAACGCGAAGGTTAGCATACTTATCTACCTGATAACCGGGCATTTTCTCAACCATTGAGCACTTAAGATGAACCACCTCATCGTGAGACAATGGCAAAATGTAATTCTCTGCGTCATTGTAGCTCATGGCGAAGGTCATCATGTAATGAGCTCCCTGCCTGAAATATGGATCAAGCTTCATATACTCGCAGAAATCGTGCATCCAGCCCATGTTCCACTTAAATGCAAATCCAAGGCCACCTTCCTCTGGTCTTGCTGTTACCTTAGGCCATGCTGTAGACTCCTCAGCTATTGTAAGCACCTGAGGATATGTGCCTCTTACAACACTGTTAAAGTGTTTAAAGAACTCAATTGCCTCAAGGTTCTTATTATCACCATATTTATTTGGCACCCACTGTCCATCCTTTTTACCATAATCCAGGTATAGCATGGAAGCGACTGCATCAACTCTAAGTCCATCGATATGGAACTTTCTTATCCAAAAAAGAGCATTTGCTATAAGGAAGTTTTTAACCTCTGGTTTTTCAAGATTAAATATCTTGGTTCCCCAATCGGGATGCTCTCCCTTTCTTGGGTCTGGATGCTCATAAATGCACTGGCCGTCAAATTTTGAAAGGCCAAACTCATCAGGACAGAAATGAGCAGGTACCCAGTCAAGAATAACACCAATGCCATTCTTGTGAAGCTTATCCACCAGATACATAAAGTCACAGGGCTCTCCGTATCTTGATGTAGGAGCATAATAACCAGTTACCTGGTAGCCCCAGGATCCATCAAATGGATGCTCAGCAATACCTATAAGCTCAATATGTGTATATCTCATTTCCTTGAGATATTCCACTATTCTGTCGGCAAACTGTCTGTAAGTATAGAAGCCATCCTCTGTTCCGTCAGGATGCTTCATCCATGAACCAATGTGGCACTCATAGATTGCTATTGGCTCACGATTCATATCCTTTCCCTTGAGGGAATCGTACCACTTTTCATCTGCCCACTTAAATCCTGACAAATCCGTAGTTCTTGATGCATTGCCAGGACGAAGCTCTGCAAAATTGGCATATGGATCAGCCTTGTAAAGCTTTCTTCCATCCTGAGTTGTAATGAGATATTTGTAAAGTTCTCCAATTCCCACTCCTGGTATGAAGACAGTCCAAATGTTACCAGTCTTTGTGCGCTTCATCTGGTTGGCATTTTCGTCCCATCCGTTGAAGTCACCTATAACATGTACATCCTTTGCATTAGGTGCCCATACAGCAAAAAAGTATCCCTTTTTGCCACCATCTTCGGATGGATGTGCACCAAGCTTTTCATATATTTCGTAATGTGTACCTTGTCCAAATAAATACTCGTCGTCCTCAGATATAAAAACCTTCTGACCCATATACTATCCCCCTCAAATTGTATGATCAGTGCATGAAATCTTTTTCTCTAAGAATTACCATGTCATTTTCGTCATAGCGCTTATTTACTATGACATCCACAAAATGACCTACTGTTCTCTTTTCAGCATAGTAGATTGCATCATCAACAATATCCTTTACCTCTGAGACAGTAACCTCATGGTCCAAAGTCTGTCTCTCGGATATTCTGGTATGAAGAGCAAGAATACCAAGATTGTCGATAGCATACTCTTTTTCATATGCGTACTGCTTGGCGTAGGCTACGAGAGAATCATCATCAAGAGCCTCTATATCTACTCTTACGTTAAAGCTCTGCTTAAGTGACGGATTCTTGTCAAGGAACTTGTCCATATCATCTCTGGTGTCTTCCATAACAAGAATGAGTCCCTTGTTCTCTTCCTGCAAAATCTTTAAAAGCTCGCTGACAGTCTCTGGCTCAAGATCTGCAGCTCTCTGAATAATAAGCGCTCCATTTGCAAGCTTTTCAAAAATGCTGGAGGTGCTCTTCTTATTCAGTGTATTGGCAGTTATCTTGGCTACCTTGCCGCTAAAATTGGAATCAGAAGACTGCACTGCTTTAATAAGACCCTTGGCAAGATTAACTGTGCCAGCTCCCTCTTCGCCTGTAACAATGGCATTTCCTGTAAATGCATCCATGCTAAGGTTGTCAATTGCATTGATGATCTGTCTTCTTGATTTCTTGTGATGAATATATGGTCCAAAGAGCTCTTTTTCTTCCGGTGTCATTGTTCTGACACGCTCTTCTATCTCTCTGTTGCCGATATGCTTCTTTTCAGGATTTTCTACCTTTTTCTTTTTCTGAGGCTCTTTTTCCTCACTTGGAGCTACAACATTCTCTTCCTTTGCAACAGGATCCTTTGCTGCTTCTTCTGGCTTTTTTTCTGATGCAGGATCCGTAGCTTCTGCTTTATCTGATTCTTCTGATACAGATTCCGCTACCTTTTCTTCCTCAGTCGCTGCTTCAACTGTCTCGCTAGCATCTGCTTCAGAAACGTCGATCTTATCAATACCCTGTGTGGACTCTAAGGTCTCCTGTTCATCGCCTCCTTCAGATGTCTCTTCCTGACTGCTTTCGCCATCCATGACCTTGTCGACTGCAGCGTTAATTACATCTTCACGCTTAACAGACCAGTCACCTCTGCCGGATGCCTTGTCATACTGCTCCTTTTTGAGGGCATCTGAAATAGCCTTTTCTATCTTTTCCTGAAGGCCTTCCTTGGTCTGCACATCAAAGTCAGCAAACATGTTGCCGGTCTGATCTGCCACCATCTGCTTAACCTTATTGAACTGTTTTTCCTGCTGGTTCTTCTTGAACTGTTCCCAGTCCTGCATATACTCTTCAATGCTGATCTGGCCGGTTATCTGCTTTTCAACCTCTGGCTCTGGCTGAACAGCCATACTAATCTGTCCATCTGACTCCTGAGAAAGAATATTCTCAAGGTGAGCTGGTACCTGATAGCTTGCATTGGGATGTATAACTGCCCCTGGAATTTCGTCCTCAAGAGGCTTATGCTCATAAACTGCCGGGCCAAAAGGTCTTGTGGCAGCTAATTTATCTTCCTCATTTTCCTCATTCTCAACATCTGCTACAACCTGGGTTATATCGTCATCTGTGATGTTGTCATAGGTCTTGGCCTGGCCTAAAATAGGACCATTTCCACCATACTTTATGTCTATGCCCATGTTTGGAACAGTTGGAATGTCTACTGTCTGAGTATCGAAAAATACCTCCTGCATAGCAGCCTTGGGATCTTCGTTTTCCTCACCGATAATCTCCCTAAGACCTTCTGCAAGGGCTTCCTGTAGATTCATAGTGTTGTAAGCACTAACGTCAACTGAAGGCTCTTTTATCTCGTTTATATGTGGATATACAATCTCATCCTCGGCTGGTGCAGCATTTTCTTCTGCAGCACCTTCTGCTTCGGCTGCATCTTCTGTCTGCCAGGCTTCTATTGGTGCCTGTTCAGGCACATTGTAAGCTTCCACCTCTTCTGGCAGGGCTCCACCTTCGTTATATGCCTTAATTACAGCATCCGTAATTGGTGGCATTTCCTTTGTAGGCTGCTTTATCTGCTGGGTATTTCCCTCGTCTTTGCCAACCTCATCCTTCTCAGAAACGATTGACGCATCTACAGCCCCACTGGACTTTTGCTTGTACCTTGAATATCTGTCCTGCTGTTCTGGTGAAAGTGGTTCATGGAGAGCCTTAAGCTCTAACGCCTTCATAACATATCTTCCCTCACCAAACCAAAGGAACATCTCGTCGCATTCTTCTATGCACTCAGTAGTAAGGCCTACCCTGTGATAAAGGTACGCCAACTCATATGCCCATCTTTCTCTGTAATCGTGCTTTTTGAATTCTTCAAGGACAGCTATTCGCTCCTCAAGGCTCACTTCCTGTGCCTCATAGAGCTTGTACTGTAAGATATATCTACCGGTATCTCTCGGCGCGATTCTAACAAATTCCTTGTAATATTCTACTGCCTGAACAAATTCGCCCATCTTGATGGCCAGCTCGCACAGACAATATACAATGGCGCGCCCTGTAGGGTGCCTGTCGTACGCCATTAAAAGAACATCTCTGCTCTCTTCATACCTGCGATTTATTTTGTAGAGATCGCTGATAGTACAAAGCATTGAGACACTTTTTACTCTTTTCCAATCTATTGTGTCCGCAATCCCAACTGCTTCTACGTATTTGCCTTCCCCAATCAAAGCCTTGATCTCATCGGCTCTGATTTTGTACTCAACTTTATCCAAAACTACTCCCTCTTTGGTACCTAAAATACTACATATAGTGTTAGTTTATCATAGCGCTAGTGCTTTGTAAAATATCGGAGAGCTCTGCAAACTGCTCTAAACTGAGAACTTCTCCTCTCACCTTTTCGTCAATTCCCATTTCCCCAAGGGCGTCCGTAACCTGCTGTCTTGAAACCTTGAGCGCAGGGTTATTTGAAAGTGAATTAGAAAGTGTCTTTCTTCTCTGGTTAAAGGATGTCCTTATTATTTCAAACATATAGGCCTCATCCTTAACCTTTACAGCAGGCTCGGGATATCTATTCAACTTAACGACTGCAGAACCAACACCGGGCTGCGGAATGAAGCTGCTTGGCGGAACATCCATTACAGCCTCAGCCCTGGCATAATAGCCAACTGCCAGAGAAAGAGAGCCATAATCCTTATTGCCTGGTCCCATTACCATTCTGTCTGCAACTTCTTTTTGTACCATGACGGTAATGCTCTCGATAGGTGCTTTACTCTCAAAAAGCTTCATGATAATAGGAGTTGTGATGTAGTATGGAAGATTTGCAACAACCTTTATCGGTCTGCCCTCGTTATACTCTGCAACTATCTGAGCTATATCAACCTTTAAAACATCCTCATTTATTACTGTGACATTATTATATTCTGACAAAGTGTCTGCAAGGACCGGGATAAGAGTCTTGTCTATTTCTACAGCAACGACTCTCCCAGCAGCCTCCGCAAGATACTGCGTAAGGCTTCCAATTCCAGGACCAATTTCCAGAACGCAGTCCTTGTCTGTTACGCCTGCTGCCTCTACAATCCCATCAAGGACTCCGCTATCTATCAAAAAATTCTGACCAAACTTTTTCTTGGCGCTCATTCCATATTTAGCCAATACTTCTTTGGTTCGGGCACTATTTCCTAAATATGCCATTCTATCCTCCATCTATGTGCAGGTACTACTTACCTGGATGCAATGCCATACATTCTTTTGGCATTATCTTCAGTTATTCTGATAACCTCTTCTTCAGTGATTCCCTTTATCTCAGCAATTTTTGAAACCACGTAAGGCAGATACAAGGAGCTGTTTCGGGTTCCTCTAAAAGGATCCGGTGAAAGATACGGACAGTCAGTTTCCAGAATAATTCTATCCATTTCTGTCTGCTCAACAACTTCACGAAGCTTCCTGCCATTCTTAAATGTTATTACGCCGCCAACACCGATATAAAAGCCCATTTTAACGCACTCAGCTGCGATTTCTTTCGAATAGGAAAAGCAGTGGACAACGCCTCCGATTTCCTCTGCGTGCTCGCTATTCATTACGTCGAGTGTATCCTTGGCAGCATCCCTTGAATGAATTATCACAGGAAGTCTTTGCTGCCTTGCAAGCTGAAGCTGTCTTGAAAACCACTTCTTTTGAAGATCTGGTGTTGGATCAGGCCAATGATAATCAAGACCGATTTCGCCAATAGCAACACATCTGGCATCCTGGCTCCACTCCTTTAAGAGATCTATCTTATCTTCATCAAGCTCCTCAACTTCACTTGGATGAACTCCTACAGCTGCGTAGATAAAATCATACTTGTGAGCCAAATCAAGAGCCTTCCTTGTTGTCTCAATACTTGCCCCGACATCTACAATATATCCTATCCCAGCATCCTTCATGGAGCCTAAAAGCTGTTCTCTATCTGTATCAAATTGCTCGTCATCATAATGAGCATGTGAATCAAAAATCATTTTTTACCACCTTTTTTACTTACCAACCTATACTTTACCACAATTTTTTCATCGTGAAAACCGCATAAATTCTAGGGTTCCAAAATTTTTTTAAAATTTTTTCAATTTTTTTTAAAAAAGTGCTTGCATTTTCTTTTTCACCGTAGTAAGATATCACTTGTCGTTAAGACATGGCGACAGAACAAAAACACAAATTGCACCGCTAGCTCAGTTGGTAGAGCACCTGACTCTTAATCAGGTTGTCCAGGGTTCGAGACCCTGGCGGTGCACGCCGAGTACTGTTTTCGTAGGTAGATTCCTATGGGGATGGTACTTTTTTTGCGTTATAGTGAGCCGCGCAAGAAAAAAGAGATAATGGATATGCCGTGAGGAGCTTGCTCATCTAAGGCTTATTCATTATCTCTTTTTATTTATGTGGCGAACGCCGCATAAATGAGAAATTTGCAAAGCAAATTTCGAATCTTGCGTATATCATATAGGTTTCGAGTCTGTCGTGTATGGCTCCCCACTTTTTTACATCCTCGAAGTATCCTTTTCATTATACTTAGAAAGAACGACCTCCCCTTTTTTCAGCGATTCCTGTACCTCTATTATTCTCTGATTCTCAGATCCCCTAAAACGAAGCATAAGGTTCTTTTTATCCAGCATAAACTCTCCGTCCACTAATATGTCTGTCATGGCCAAAATAGCCTCTGTATCGTCGCCGTGGCATCTTTTATTCGTTGGATCAATAAGTTCCTCCCAAAGATACCCTGAATAAATCCAAATTGTGGCCTTAGGGACTTCTTTTTTGATTCTCTCAAGAAGTGGCCTTATTTCCTTCTGATTGACGATTTCCATTGGCTCTCCGCCAAGAATAGTAAGTCCTGCAATATATTCCGGTTTAAGGGATTCTATGATGTCATCCTCAACTTCTTTAGTATAGGGCTCTCCATAGTTAAAATCCCAGGTCATTTCGTTAAAACAGCCCTTACAATGGTGAGTACAGCCTGATACAAAAAAAGCGGTACGACAACCTATGCCATTTGCAACATCATTGTAGTAAACCTGTCCATAGTTCATATCTTTTTCCTCTAAATTTACAACACAAGCCGGGACATATATTCCCGGCTTGTATCATTTATTTCTATTTCATAATATCCCCCGCAAGGCTAAAGCCTGCGTAAATCCTGTGATTAGCAGGAAATCTTTGGATTACTCATGTGGAGCACACGCTCTTTGATTTCCTGTGTACGTCCCTGGTTCCAATACTGAGTACCGATATATCCGCAGGTACGTCTTGCAACGTTCATCTTTGACTGATCACGGTTGCCGCAGTTAGGGCACTCCCAGATAAGCTTTCCATCTGTATCTGTTACAATCTTGATCTCTCCGTCATAACCGCAGCACTGGCAATAGTCAGACTTGGTGTTGAGCTCTGCGTACATGATGTTCTCGTAGATGTACTTCATAACAGAAATAACTGCGTCGATATTGCTGTTCATGTCAGGTACTTCTACATAGCTGATAGCTCCTCCTGGAGAAAGAGCCTGGAACTCAGATTCAAATTTAAGCTTTGTGAATGCGTCAATCTGCTCTGTTACGTGAACATGGTAGCTGTTTGTGATGTAGTTCTTGTCTGTAACCTCTGGAATA
>JAEEGL014289503.1_pt1 | contig 23930 bp, 21 predicted proteins | sample 9134231 | NCBI WGS metagenome assembly JAEEGL01 (sample SAMN16246548, study PRJNA631951) | gut metagenome | biome: gut microbiome; feature: rumen; material: fiber-attached | host: Bos | place: Iran: Karaj | collected 2018-10 | reverse complement strand
GCCGTTTGGTCGTTAGCCGAAGCAACCAACACATACACACCTGCCGAAGCACCTACTTGGAATGTGTATTGTCCAGCACTTACAGCGTTTGCATAACGCGCAACCACCGTTCCGTTAGCGGAATACAATGTAAGATTCAACAGCGAAGCCGTTTCCACGTTTACCGCCACAATGTTGTTTGCCGTTTGCTGCAAAAATGCAGAATTGGCAACCGTTGCAATAGCAACATCTTGTTTTTCAACCTTTTGCAAGGTAATTACATTATCGGGATAATACAGCATTTTCGCCTCGCCCGAAACGGTGTTCTTTACTTGTACGCTATCCATTGGCACATTTGCCAAAAACGTACACGTGTAGTTGGTCTGGGCAAACAAACCAGTTGCCACCAACAATGCTCCTAAAAACGAATAAAATTTCTTCATATTACATATAATTAAACGTTTACAAAACCAAAAATCCTTTCCGCCCACGCTGAAAGGTGCAATTATCACTTATCAATCCAGAAAAATATTGGTTATGAGAGAGTTGTGTGTGTGTGTGTGTGTGTTACACTATTATTTGAATAATCCAAATAATTGAGTGACAAAATGTTAGAAAAACCACTATTTTTTTCGCTACACCACACGTTGTAAAAATTTCAGTTTGTAAATATAGGTAATTTGGAATTAAAAAGGAAGAATTAATAGGGAAAAATAAATTTATACCCTCGCCAAAATTTCCTCCACCTTTGTTTCCTGCATTTTCAAAATGGCAAACCATTTCTTGCCCATATCCTTGAGCGAAGCACCAACGCTGTACAATTCATCATCAAGTATCAGAAAACGGTCATGGGATTTTTTGAGCCGTTTTACCATAATTGGCGAATATTGTGCATTGTGGCGATCAATGTCAAGTTGAAGTTGCTCGCTAATGCTCTGCGTATAAATCGTTGCCGTCACGCCGTCGGCGCGTTTACTAAGAATTTTCAGAGTGGTTTCATCCACATAGTTGTCAATCAACACAATACGGCGAGTGGCAGATTTTATCAATTGGCACATTTTCTCGTAAGCGTCAAAAATTTGTCCATCGAAAAATATGCCTTCTCGTGGCAAAGCTTTGCTTTTTATTGAAAAATCAACCTTATCCAAAAGTTTTTCTATTTGATTGTCGTGTTGTTTCAAATGATTTTCAATCGTAGTAATACGTTCGTTCAATACATACCCTTTTAGCATAAAATTCTTCAAAACTTCGGTAGCCCACTTTCTGAATATAATACCACGTTTCGTATTAACCCTATATCCAACGGAGATAATCATATCAAGGTTATAGTGTTCCACATTTCTGGTTACCATTCTTGTCCCCTCTCTTTGAACTGTTCGGAAAAACCGAACAGTTGAATCTTTTTCCAACTCTTGCTGCTGATATATGCTCTTGATATGTTCGCTAATGTTCGCCTTACTTGACTGAAAAAGTTCTACCATTTGGGCTTGCGACAGCCAAACGGTCTCGTCGTTCATTCTCACTTCCAGACGGATTGTATCGTCGGGATTATACAAAATCACTTCGCTATTATTTGGCGCAAAATATTGATTCTCAGTTATTTTATCCATACTTTCATTAAAATGTTACGGCATTAAACATTCCCCTTTTCATCCGCAAAGTCGCTTCGGTAAAGGGTTCAACAAAAATAGGATTTTTAAATTACAAATGACGAATTTGACGGAAAATATCATTACAAATACTCTGCCGTCACCGAGTTCTTGGCATTTTTCATTGCCTGCGGCGTTCCTTCAAATAGGATTCTTCCTCCTTGGTCACCACCCTTTGGCCCTAATTCTATCACATAATCCGACGATTTCAAGACTTCCAGATTATGCTCTATCAAAAATATGGTGTTTCCTGCATCGACCATCGTGTCGAACAACGAAATCAATCGGTCAATGTCTTTCAAATGCAAGCCATCGGTTGGTTCGTCGAGTATGAAGATTTTTCCTTTGTCACGCAGATACGAAGCCAATTTTATCCGCTGCAACTCGCCTCCCGAAAGTGTTGACAATGACTGATTTAGATGCACATATCCCAATCCGACTTTTAACAGCGGGGTAAGTTTTTCGGCAATGGCAGTTCCCGCAAATAGTTCGCACGCCTTTTCAGCCGACAAATCCATAACTTCCGCAATATTCAGATTATGAACCTTATACGACAACACACCATTGGAATACCGCAAACCGCCACACGCTTCACAAACAGTCTCAATGGAATCCATAAACGCCATATCGGAAACAATCACGCCCTTGCCTTGGCAGACGGGACAACCACCCTTGCCGTTGAACGAAAAAAGTTCTACTTTCGTCTTGTTTTCTTTCGCAAACAATTTCCGAATATCGTCGGCAACCTCCAAATACGTCGCCGGCGTTGACCGCAAACTAATACCGATATTTTTCTGGCTGATATACACAACATCTTCCGACGTAGGATATTGATTTCTAAAACATTCCATCAACGACGACTTACCTGAACCCGCAACACCGGCAATCACAGCCATCACACCCATAGGCATTCGCACCGAGATATCTTTCAGATTGTGTTTCTGCGCATGTTCTATCGAAAACCATCCCTTGGGCTGACGAACATTTTTCTTCATTTCCTTGCTCGCACGTAGCATTTTTCCCGTAAGCGTGTCGCTTTTCAGCAAAGCGTCGTACGTGCCTTCAAAAAGGACTTTTCCCCCGTCAGCACCAGCACCAGGACCCATATCAATAATATGGTCGGCAATTTGAATCATATCCTTGTGATGCTCTACCAAAATAACCGTATTGCCGTGATTTTTAAGTTTCTGTACCGATTTTTGCATCAAAAGTATATCGTGATTATGCAGACCGACACTGGGCTCGTCAAGAATATACATCACATCCGACAAGGAGGAATTTATGTATTTTGCAATCTTGCATCGTTGCGCCTCGCCACCCGAAAGCGTCCCCAACGCCCGATCAAGCGTCAAATAGCCCAGTCCGATTTCTTCCAAAGCGGCAAGACGTTCAATCGTGTTGTGTTTAATATCTTCGGCCAACTGATTGTCAACAGTCTCTATCCATGTTTTTGCATCGGAAATAGACATGGCGCACACGTCGGCAATGTTTTTCCCGTTAATCTTACACGACAAAATAGTATTGTTCAAACGAGTTCCCCCACAATCAGGACAGGTACCCATCTGCAACATAGGGTCCAAAACCTTTGCGTGCAGCAAACCTTCTTCTGAATTGATAATGCTTCGGTACATACGGGGAATCAAGCCCTCGTATTTCGCCGTTTTCGGCCAATTTGAAGGAGGATTTTTCAATTTAATCTGCGGTGAGTTAAGAAACAGTTCCAATTCTTTGGGAGAATAATCCTTAATTTTCTTGTCCAAATCGAACAAACCGCTGTGTGCGTAGCGAATCCAACGCCAGCCGCCCTTCCCGAACGCAATATAATGAATAGTGTCTTCGTCGTTCAACGATTTATTGAAATCGACCAACTTATGAATATCCAACTCACGAATTTCGCCCAGACCCGAACAACGAGGGCAACTGCCCATAGGATGATTGAACGAAAACACGTCGGAATAGCCTACAAACGGCGTTCCTACACGAGAAAACAGCAATCGTAGCAGAGCATAAATATCAGTATATGTACCGACGGTAGAACGAGAATTTGAAGCAGGTTTCCGTTGTTCTATCACAATTGCAATTGGCAGATTATCAATTGCTTCCACATGCGGGCGACCATATTTTGGCAGATATTGCTGGGTAAATGACGGAAACGTGTCGTTCAATTCCCTGCGGGACTTTGCCGCAATGGTATCCAACACCAACGACGACTTCCCCGACCCCGAAACACCCGTCACTATGGTGATTTGCTTTTTCGGAATTTTTACCGAAACGTTTTTCAAATTATTCTCCGTCGCACCACGAACTTCTATATATTCTTGCATAATCCTATTTCTTAGGTAAAGACGCCAAAATTGGCGTCCATATTACATATATCCTTACAAATTCTTTCCTGGTTTTACCAATACATTATCATGAAATTTTAGGATTCTTATTTTTTATTATGAAAATAATTCCTCAAATTTTTTCACAACAGCACTAATATGATATTTTTCCAGATGATCAATTTTTAGAGCTTTTGAATAATCACCGTCAAGAAAATTGTCTATCAGTTTCGTGTCGGGATTCTGAGGATTGATGTCCAAAATAGGTCTTCCTGCAATTCCATAATCAATCAGTTTACTCGGTAATTGATTGGGACTATGAGCATTACTAATATTTACCAAAAAATCCATTTTACGAAGTTCTTCAATAAGTTCGGTACGAGAAATGGGCTTTTTTATAATCATTTTTCCGTTTAGTCTTTCTTTGTAATCGGATAAAAGATTATCAAATCGTGTGTAAACAATAAATCGGAAATCCTTTTTTATTGTTGATAAATGCTCAAGAAATAAACGGGGATTTCTAATATCGGCATAGAACATTCCTGCAAATGCAAATGTTGGTACTGTATTCGCTATAGTTTTCGTTTCCAAATTTGTTAAATCAAAATCAAAACCCTGAGGAATGACACGTATTTTATCTCGATATTCGGGATAATAAGCCTCTATTGCTTTTTCTATGGGTACCGTTATATAATCACATGCCTCACAAAATTGTCGCTCATATTTTGCAAAAAATTTTAAATGATCTTTTGATGTACCATTTTTCATAAATGGATCTCCACAATCAGCAATCCATCGTTTAGGAAATTTGGACGGATATTGTTTTTTAGCACTGGCACATCCCCAATGAATATGATGAGGATCTGAAATTGAAATAAGCACATCAAATATTTTTTCTGATTTTATTATATCGGGAATTTTATAATAAAATTCCATCAGAGGAAATTCTAATTTACAAAAAAGTTTAGCCGTTACCTTATCAAAAAAAACACGTTTCCCAGAACCATCACTGTTATTGGGATAAAGTTCCCATCGAATAGGAATATTTTTAACATTTATTCCATATTCTCGTTCAAAATTTGTATAATTATATTTTCCCAATACAGCATATACCGTTACCTCGTGCCCACGACGAGCCAATTCTTTGATTAACTCAGTACTTCTAATAGAACGAGGTGTCTGAATAGGGAAAATATGTTGTGTTATAATAAGTATTTTCATTTAGCGAATATTCATTTTTGTAATCACGTTAATTATTCTTTCTGCCGTATTCCCATCCCATAATTCTGGCACACCGCCTTTTTTCCACTTTCCAGAAAACAACTTCTCAAAAGCTGGTATTAGATTTTGTGGATTTGTACCAATCAATTCATTTGTACCGATGCTACATGTTTCGGGACGTTCGGTGTTGTCACGTAGTGTCATACAAGGAATGTGCATTATTGTTGTTTCCTCTGTAATACCCCCCGAATCTGTAATCACCGCAAGAGAATGCTTAATACAATATATAAATTCAAGATAACCAAGCGGTTCAACGATTTTTATAGTTTGAAAGTTATTTTCATATCCTTTCAGTTTTTGTGCCGTACGTGGATGTATAGGAAACAAAACAGGAGTGTTTCTTGCATTTTTGTCTATTGTGTTGAGTAAATCGATCAAATTTTCCGCATTATCAACATTATTTGGCCGATGAAGCGTCAGAACAATATATTTCTTCTCAATAAGGTTTAGTTTGTCAAACAATGTTGGACGGATTAGTTTCTCTTGGTTTGCTAACAAACTATCAATCATTACATTACCTACAAAAAATATCTTTTGGTCATCAACGCCGGCTTTTTTTAGATTCTGTTGAGCAAAATCAGATGTAATAAAAAAATAGTCAGTTATACTATCTGTCACCATTCTGTTGATTTCTTCTGGCATAGAAAGATCGAACGAACGAATCCCTGCTTCGACATGAGCCAACTTGATTCCCATTTTTTTTGCAACAATGGAACATGCCATAGTTGACGTAACATCACCAACTACTAAAACAAGGTCGGTAGGATTTGAAAAAAGATATTTCTCAAATGCAATCATTATAGATGCTGTTTGTTCTGCCTGCGTACCACTACCTGCACCTAAATTGACATCAGGTTGCGGAATACCTAATTCCTCAAAAAATAGTCCGCTCATCAACTTGTCATAATGTTGTCCTGTATGAACCAGACTATATTGGATGTCAATGTGTTCCGACTGCTTTTTCTTAATAGCATTGATTATCGGACTAATCTTTATAAAATTCGGGCGTGCCCCTGCAACTATTGTTATATGCATTTTTCTTGTTTTAATACGATTTTATTTTTTCTTCCATTGTGCATCACGAACTTGGTAAATACGTTCAATAATGTCGATAACTTTCAAACTTTCAAGAACATTTGTGGTTATACCTCCTTTTTCGTTTAGTTTTTCCACCACATTTTGTATGACATAGTGGTGATTTTGTGCAGACCCTTTGTATGCCCCGTAGTCGTTTGGCGGATTTGCGGGCGCAAGTGTCGGCATTTCGTAATCTTGTATATGACAATATTCCACGTTGTTCATGTATTGTCCCGAAACTTTTACAGTCCCTTTTTCTCCAACAATGATAATGCTGCTTTCAAGATTTTTGTCCCATACCGATGTTGAGTAATTGAGACTGCCCATCCCACCATTAATGAAATCAAACGTAACAACGCCGCTGTCTTCAAAATCGGTTAGGCTTTGATGCGAAAAATCGTGGAAATTACCACGAATGTTTGTTATATCGCCAAACAGCCAATACATTATGTCAATGAAATGCGAGAATTGAGTAAACAGCGTGCCACCATCCAAATCTTGCGTTCCGTGCCAATTTCCAGTTTTGTAATATCGTTCGTCTCTGTTCCAATAACAGTTCAGTTGAACCATAAAAATTTTGCCTAAACGTTTTTCGGTAACAATTTCCTTTAACCAAACCGAAGGAGGTGAATAACGATTTTGTGTTACACAAAAAACTGATTTTGAGACCTCCATAGACATAGAAACAATGCGCTCTGCATCGTTTTTTTTGAGCGCAAGAGGCTTTTCAATAACAACGTGGTGTTTTTTCTCCAATGCCTTAATTGCATGTTCGGCATGATAACCATTTGGCGTACAAATATTTACAACGTCGATTTCAATATTGGAATTGAGTAAATCGTCAATTGACGAGAAAAATGGCACGTCGGGCTCTATGCCTAATTCTTGTGGAGAGAGAATATCACAAACAGCAACTAAATCAGAGTCTTTGTTTCTCCGAATCATCTCAGCATGACGTTTGCCTATATGTCCTAAACCTATGATTGCAAATTTTATCATACATGAACTGCTTATGGTATTCTACGTATTGTATCGTTTTCAAGTTTATATACTTGCCCGGTTTCTGGGCAAATCGCCGTATTCCCGTTGAATTGTAATGTGTGACCGTATTCGCTAACCCAACCAATTTGTCGTGCTGGATTGCCGACCATAAGAGCATAGGGCTTCACGTCTTTGGTAATGACGGAACCTGCACCAATAAGTGCGTATTCGCCAATTTCGTGACCACAGACGATTGTGGCATTTGCTCCAATTGACGCACCTTTACGAACAATCGTTTTTTTGTATTCTGACTTTCGGTTTACAAAACTTCGGGGATTTATCACGTTGGTAAATACCATAGAAGGCCCCAAAAAAACATCGTCTTCGCAAATTACGCCAGTATAGACCGAAACGTTGTTCTGAATTTTCACATTCTTCCCAAGTTTTACTTGGGGTGATACGACAACATTCTGACCAATATTGCAATTTTCTCCAATGACACAATCTTGCATAATGTGAGAAAAATGCCAGATTTTGGTGCCATTGCCAATCGTGCATCCTTCATCAATAATTGCCGTCTCGTGTGCGAAAAAGTTGTCGTTCATATTATTGTAGCAATTTACAAAGATTCTGTGTTATATATTCTAACTGTTCTTCGTCTAATTCCGTATGCATAGGAAGCGAGAGAACGGTTTGTGAAAGCGTTTCCGCATTCGGGAAATCGCCTTCTTTGTATCGCTCGTTTCTGTATGCTTTTTGTAAATGCAGCGGAACGGGATAATACACCATTGCCGGAATGCCAAGTGTTTTCAGTTTTTCTTGCACTGCGTTTCTGTCTATTGACGAATGCAATTTCAAGGTATATTGGTGAAAAACGTGCGTTGAATTCGGATTCCTTGCAGGAATAGCAATCTTGGCCTGGTTTGCAAATGCCTTGTCATAATACTGTGCTGCTGCTTGCCGAGCTGAGATATAAGAATCAAGATAACGTAACTTAACATCGAGAATTGCCGCCTGAATACTGTCAAGACGGGAATTGACACCGACTTTGTCGTGGTGATAGCGAACAGTCATACCGTGATTTGCAATACATTGCATTTCCTGAGCAAGGGCGTCGTCGTTGGTGAAAATAGCGCCTCCGTCACCAAAACAACCGAGGTTTTTAGACGGGAAAAACGACGTGCAACCAATATGTCCCATACAACCAGACTTTATTTTTTTGCCGTTTGAGAATGTATATTCCGCACCAATGGATTGACATGCGTCTTCCACTACATAAAGATTATGTTCTTTGGCAATCTGCAAAATTGCTTCCATATCGGCATTTTGCCCAAACAAATGTACGGGAACAATTGCCTTAGTTTTTGGCGTGATTGCTTTCTTGACGCTTTCAACCGACATACAAAATGTGTCGGGGTCAACATCAACAAGGATAGGCGTAACTCCAAGCAATGCAACTACTTCGGCTGTCGCAATAAACGTGAACGTGGGCGTAATGACTTCGTCGCCGGGTTGTAGGCCCAGCGCCATCAATGAAATCTGCAAGGCGTCGGTTCCGTTGCCCACGGGAATGACGTGTTTTACCCCAAGATAGCGTTCCAGATTGTGTTGGAACGTGGTTACCATGCCACCTTTTACAAATGTAGATGAGTCAATAACAGACTGAATGCCGTTGTTAATTTCAGTCTTTATTTTCTCATACTGACCTTTGAGGTCAACCATTTGTATAGGTTTCATGGTTATTTAAAACGTTTCAATTCGTGAATGGTGAATGTCCATTGTGGTGTGTAAATATTTAACTCAGAAGGATTTACAACATACCACGGAGAATTTACGTTGTCTTTCAGATTTTTAACGATTTCAATTTCCTGTGCAGGAAGAAAACTTTGAGCAAGAATAAATGCTTTTTGATTTGTTTTTGTGTTGGTAACAACGTCAAGCACAATCATTGCGTGACCAGGATTGCCACCATGAATGAACACGTCGCCAGGTTGAATGTTCGCGATGGGAACGGAAACTAATTCTCGTGTAAGCGAGGCTGTTCCCGCATACATGAAAATTTTGTCAAGATATTTACGGAATGTGGCATACGAATAATCTCTGTTTTCTTTTTTCTCCCATTTGATTTTGCTTCCCAAAACCTTGATTCTATTTCCTTCTGCCCATTTTATGTAATCAACTTGTTCGCCACTCGTGAAATTGAAATGAATGTCGGCGTAGCGTTTTTGTTTCCAAAGCCATTCGGCGCGAAGACGAATAATTGCGTCGGCACATTGTTGCAAATCAGTCTTTCCAATTTCCATGTCAACTACAGCACAAGTGCCCTCTTGGTACGTCTTTATTGAGTTGTCAAACAAATGAACTTTTGTTCCGTGCGATTTGAGCGGAAGATTTTGTAAATAATAGGCGAATGATTTTTCGTCAAAATTTGTCCGAGAAAATCCACTTGGTGGCAAAATACGCGTGGCAACGGTGGTTCCCGCCGTTTGCACATTCTTTTGCTCGACACTTGCAGAGAAAAGAGTTATGATGGAAATTCCCAAAAGAATGAAGAGTGTTCTTTTCATAAGAAATTATTTTCAACAAATATACAAAAGAATAAAGAAAAAGGAAATCTGCAACTGCAAATTTCCTTTACACATTATAATAAAAACAAACTATTCGTTTTCCTTTTTCGTTATTTGATACACTTCATATTTCATAACATACTGCCCTTTTGTAACGACCTTGTCAAACAAGAAAGTTTTTTCCTCTTTGCTTTCTAAGTTATAAGATTTGGGATGAGCAACTTCCTCGTGTGTAAAATCTATGGCTCCATTATAATCATGCAAAGTCAACTGAAAATACACATCGTCGCCGTCTCTATGTTTTGTTCTACCTGCGTTTATCCAGATTTCAATTTTACAGTTATACATGATAACATCTTTCCCTTTTGTTGGATACTGCCAATCAACGTAATAAATACCCGGTTCAACAGAATAATATTTGGTTGAATCCCACGGGCAATTCAATTTACGCTGAACTATCACCACTTCATCCCCATTTCTATATTCATCATCGTACGAAACAGTAATGAATGTTGGTGAATCCTCACCATCAACTCCGTAATTGATATTCAAAAATGCGTCACCGTCTTCTCCCATATTACAAGAAGTAAGTGCGATTACCGCTCCTGCTAAAAACAAAAATATCTTTCTCATAACTTTAAAATTAAATTTTAGTGTTTATAAAGCAAAATCTGTGCCAACAGAACAAAAAGAGCCGTATGAACTTCATCATACGACTCTTTTTCATATCATTATTATTCGAATGACAAACCTAACTTAACTCTAAAACGTTGGTTGTAAACTTTTTGGTCTTTCCAAACGTCGTATGAGTATTTAATATTACCCAACACCCATTCACAACCAATCATAAGTTTTGAATAACGAATATCAATACCAAACGAATAATCAAGACCAAGACCGATACCTGTATCTTCCTCGTTGACAATACCTACAGTATTGGTGTTAACCTCATTGCCATTTTTGTCAACAACCGTATAGCCACCAAATTCATAACCGGCATTTCGTCTTTCAAATGCAGGAGAATTTGCAGGAGCAGCTGTTTGATATGCAGGAATTCTAAAATAATTTACGGCAAATGTAGGACATGCTTTTGCCTTCAAGTCAATGTAAAACTTGTCGGCAGGGCTAATAGTGGCAACAACGCCCACATTCAACGAATAAGCAACCGTCAAGTCGTTGTAATTTTCAGTATCTTCCGATTTTACACCACCGGCAGTACGAGTAGCATCGGGGAAACGATAGTAGTCGGCGCTCAAGTCAATGAAATCCATACAAAGACCAGCCTTGAAACCTTCTATCAACCAACCGATTGGGTGAATATAGAAATTAGCACCTACTGCCAAATCAGCAGCATAATGTTTCAAATCCGAGCCATATTTTTCAGCATAGAATTGGCGCAAATTATTTGAACATGAATAATCAACAAGATTTCCGTATTTCAAAATTGGTCTATTCATACCAAGCGTAAAATAGGAATTGTTTTTAATTTTACCTTGTGAAAACGCTGTTGTACAAGCGATTAACAAAACGAGAGGAATTAATAGTACTCTTTTCATATTTTTAGATTTTAGATTGACAAATATATAAAAGTTTTATTTATTTAAAAAATCTTGCAATAAATGCTCGGCTGTTTCACATGCTTTTTGTAATTCGTCGTTCACCACAATCGCATCAAATTTATCGGCAAACTGCATTTCGTAAGCCGCCTTGCTGATTCTTTTTTCGATTTCTTCAGCCGAATCAGTCTTTCTTCCTTCCAATCGCTGACGAAGCACTTCAACCGACGGTGCTTGGATAAACAGTGACAAAGCCTTGTCGCCGAACAATTTTTTCAATCGCATTCCTCCTGCAACATCCACATCGAACACTATCACGTTGCCTTTCGCCCAAATTCTCTCACATTCGGATTTCAACGTGCCGTAGAACCTATTTTCATACACTTCCTCAAATTCTACAAAATCGCCGTTTTTTATTTTTTCCTTGAATTCGTCAACAGTATAGAAATAGTATTCCACCCCATTTTTTTCGGTGCCACGAGGAGCTCGCGTCGTTGCCGAAACCGAGAATTCCAAAGGAAAGCCTTTGTGCAACAAATAATTGATTATGGTTGATTTTCCCGACCCCGACGGTGCCGAAAGAATTATCATCTTGTTCTCTTTCATATAGTTACAATACGTTAAGAACTTGTTCCTTGATTTTTTCAAGATTATCCTTCATTTGAACGACAATCCTTTGCATATCGGCATCGTTCGATTTGGAACCCATCGTATTGATTTCACGACCCATTTCCTGAGCAATGAAATTCAGTTTTTTACCAGCATATTCCTCATTGTCCATCGTGTCGATGAAATATTTGCAATGCTGTGCAAGACGAACTTTTTCCTCGTTGATGTCAAGTTTTTCCAAATAAAAAATCATTTCTTGTTCCAGACGATTCTTATCAATTTTATCGGATTCGATAAATTCCTGCAACGCCGCCTCAATTTTTTCACGAATCTTACCTACACGAGCTTTTTCGAATGGTTCTATGCTTGCCAACAAATCGGAAATTATCTGGATATTCCGACGCAAATCCTTGTCAAGCGCCTCCCCTTCGTGACGACGGTACATTACAATATTACTTGTAGCTTTTTCAAGAGTCTGTTTCACCATGTTCCATTCCTCATCGCTTGCAAGTGACTGATTATCAACCGTCCAAACATCAGGCATCTTCAATGCAAGTTCAAGAGCCGGCACATTGTCAGCGCCAAGTTCGCGTGCCAACTGATTAAATTTCTCATAATACGACTTCACCAAACCGTCTTGAATTTTACGTTCTCCCGCACCATCTTTGGATTCCGCAGTCACAATCACGTCAACTTTTCCACGAACCAATTGCGAAGAAATATAGTTTCGAATTTCCAATTCCCTGTCACGATAGACAGAAGCAACACGGGAATTCAAATCTAACTGCTTACTGTTCAGCGATTTAATTTCTATAACAACATTCTTTTCTGGGAGTTCAGCCACAAATCGGCCATAACCCGTCATTGATTGAATCATATTCTTTAAATTTTATACAAAGAACACAAAAAAAAACGGAAAATAGAAATGTTGCCATTGAAAAATTATTGAGAGGATGTACACATCGTTTCTACCAACAGCATTACGGAATTTGTAGAGACGCCATATTATGCCGACTCACATTTATCAAAAAAATTAGTGAATAACTTGGTGATAATACAAATACAGAAACAAACGTTTTACTAATTCAAATTTATATATTTGCGTGTTAAATGTTGAATTATGGTTCGTAATTGTTTTTTTACTTTCATATCGATACTCTTCATAGGAATCTTGTCCGTTTCGGCACAGACAAAAAGTACAGAAATACAGACAATTAACTCGGTACAATACTATATTCACACCGTACAGGCAAAAGAAACCTTTTACGGTTTGAGCAAACTCTACGGCGTTTCCATCGATGACATTCAAATGAGCAACGACAACCTTCGCTCGCTTTCCATTGGTCAACAGATAAAAATTCCCGTAGTGGCTGAAACTGCCGCAGAATCACAATATAAGGACGGAGAACTCATCGTTAAGAACGGGCAGTCGTTCGTCGTTCACAACGTGCAACAAGGCGAGACAATTTATGCCTTGGCTCGCCATTACCAGACGTCGGCAGGACAAATCCTTGCGGCAAATCCTGCTATCAACAACGGACAAATTGCCATCGGCCAACAATTGTTCATACCATTCTCCGGCACGGTTGTCCCTCCACACAATATTACTCCACAAAATGCTACCACCACTGTCAACGATAATCCTTATGACACGACAAATCAACAAATAGCACAAAATGACACAACAACAATTGTGAAAAAGAACGATGTGTACATAAGTCTTATGTTGCCTTTCTTCCTTGACAAAAATACACAACAGAGCGACGAAGGCATCATTAACAAACCAAAGGAAATTTATACCCACACATATCAATTCCTTGAATACTACGAAGGCGTGCTTATGGCGATTGACACACTGAAAAGCCGCGGAATGAACATCACGTTAGATGTGATTGAATCAAACAACGACTCTACATCAATCAATATCAGCAAGATAAAAACGAACACGAATCTGATTATCGGGCCTGTTTTCCCGAAGACATTCCCTGCCGTAGCTGGTTTTGCGAAACGACATTCCATTCCTATCATTTCTCCCCTTTCTACCGAAGAGACCAATGCCACGAATCCGTTTGTCGTTCAAATGAACACGCCACAAAAATTCCGCTTCAAGGCAATGGTTGACTATATCATTCAACATAACGAACACACGCACGTGTGCATAGTTTACAACAACGAATCGTTGGAGAAAAAAAGCATGAATTTATGCAAGGCAGCGTTCAATGAACGGAAAAGCGACTTGGAATCAAAACATATCTCATTTGAGGAAATCTATTTCCCATCGGCAGGAACTGCGGGCTTAGACAGAGCATTGGGCAAGAAAGAAAATGCAATCGTTGTCGTTTTGTCGAAACAACAGGCATTTGCCAACAATATCGTGACAAAACTATATCAAGCATCAAAATCGCACAAAATCGAGTTATGGGGATTACCACAATGGGAAACCTACGAAAATCTGGAATTGGATTTCTTGTATGACCTAAAATTCAAACTTGTCACAAGTGGCGAGGTTGACTACACGTCTCCCCTTGCAAATCAATTCATCAAACGATATAGAGAAAAATACGGCACGGAGCCGACGAAATTCAGTTTCCAAGGATATGACCAAATGTTGTACATTGTAAACCAATATGCAACGACAGCCGATTTCATCAACGATTTAGTACAAGACAGCACGATTGACGGGTTATACAACGACTTCAAATTCTTCAGAAAAGACGGAGCCACGGTCAATACTGCATCGTTCATCGTGGAATACGACAAGGCAACGTTCAACCGTTACACAACTGCTTATAATCCAAACAATTAACCACGTATGGCATCACCAGCGGTTTTAGGACGAGGAAACCTACAAAAACTTTTATTGGCATATTCAGGACCGGCAATATTGGCTATGATGGCCATGTCGGTTTACAATATAATCGACAGCATTTTCATAGGACGAGGCGTAGGCGCGTTGGCACTTTCAGGTTTGGCAATCACCATGCCCATCATGAACCTATCGGCGGCGTTCGGCGCTATGGTCGGTGCTGGCGGAGCGACGCTCACCTCAATCAAGATGGGCCAACAAGACTACGACGATGCGACAAAAGTGTTGGGTAACGTGGTGTCACTCAACCTGATACTTGGTTTTGTGCTGATGTTTCTTGGGCTTTATTTCATTGACGAACTACTCTACTTGTTCGGAGCAAGCGAAGACACTATTCCCTATGCACGAGACTTTATGCAAATCATTTTATTGGGTAACCCCATTACACATTTGTATCTTGGACTGAACAACGAAATCCGTGCCTCTGGCTATCCTCAAAAAGCGATGAGAATCACACTGTTAACTGTCGTGATTAACGCTGCATTGGCGCCAATCTTCATTTTCGTATTCAACTGGGGAATCCGTGGAGCCGCACTGGCAACCGTATTGGCACAAACCGTAGCATTGATTATTGTGTTGGTTCACTTGGCTAACAAGGAAAATTTCCTTCATTTCAAACGTGGATCGTTCCGCATTATCAAACGAATCACGGGCGGCATACTCTCGATTGGAATGGCTCCATTCACATTACACTCGTGTTCGTGCATCATTATCATACTCATTAACAACCAGTTAGCAAAGCATGGCGGCGATATGTCGGTTGGTGCATACGGAATTGTGAATCGATTAGTCATGCTGTTTGCCACAATAGTAATGGGACTCAACCAAGGTATGCAACCGATTGCGGGTTTCAACTACGGAGCACAAATCTATTCCCGTGTGAGAAAAGTGCTGAAACTTACCATAATATATGCAACAATCGTCATGGGATTCGCATTTGCCATCGGCGAAGGAATTCCGCGTTTATTGGTGCAAATTTTTACCGATGATGAAGAACTTATCAGTCAGTCAATCATCGGATTACGCATGACCGTACTCCTCTTCCCCGTTGTCGGTTTCCAAATGGTTGCATCGAACTTTTTCCAATCTATAGGAAAAGCCTCCACAGCCGTTTTGCTGTCGGCTTCGCGACAATTATTGATTTTAATACCTCTTTTGGCCATATTACCAAATTATTTGGGGACACTTGGAGTGTGGGTTTCCATGCCAATTTCCGATGGATTGGCAACCATATTATCCACATTCCTATTGACGAAAGAGATGAAGAAATTTAGGACATTGCAGGACAAACCATTTTCTCTTGAAGAAAAACAAAAATAAAAAGTCATGGAAAATATCATCATCAGCATCGGACGGCAATTTGGAAGTGGCGGAAGAGTCATTGGCAAGGCACTTGCCCAAAAACTCAATTTTGATTATTACGACAAGGAATTATTGACCTTGGCGGCAAAAGAGAATGGCATTTCGCCAGAATTTTTTGAACATTCCGACGAAAAATCTTTTCCCCTATTGGAACAAGCGTCACATTGGTTTGAGAACTTGGGAATCAATAACCCATTCAGTTCCAGCGTATTATCGAATGATGCATTATTCAAGATGCAATCCGACACCATAAAAAAACTTGCCGAAGAAAAATCCTTCGTCATTTTAGGTCGCTGTTCCGACTACATTCTCCGTGACAATCCAAACTGTATCAGCATTTTCCTTCATTCTACCGAAGAAGAACGGGCAAAACGCATTTGCGAGAGAATGCAAATCACCGAAGAAGAAGCAATTGTCCGTATGCACGAAGAAGACAAGAAACGTGCGGCATACTATAATTTTTATTCAAACAAAATTTGGGGTGACGCAAAAACCTACAACCTGTCTATCGACATCTCTAAATTAGGAGAAACACAGACGTTAGAGTTCATTTTGGCATACATAAAAAAGAGATTTCCCGAAAGATTTTAAATCTTGTAAAAAACACGTTGAAAATTCTATCGTAGATAAGATTTTTTTCCTTACATTAGCAAAAATTTTAGAGAAGTGGAAAGAATCTTATATATAGCAATCGCATTAGTATTTGCATTCCCCGTATTTTCACAAGAAACGGGATACGATATGCAACAACCGATAGATATAGAAAATCAATCAAACAGTGAAAAAATACAAATAGAAGAAGAACCTCAAAATTATAAGACAGAAGAGCGAATTGAAGCTATAGAAGATGAACCAAGCAAAAAACCTATTCAAGAAGAAGAGAAAAATCCATATAGTCATTATGAATCAACAACAGGTGGAAACATCACCCCTCATTTCTCGTGTGATTATTTACACGGAAAACTTTTCAAAGCGAAAGACATTCCAAACACCATAGGTTCAAATTATTTCCAACTATCAGCAACATTAAGCACAGGAACGCAACCGGGCAGTTATTTCAACTGGTACAAGAAACCAGAAATAGGACTTACGTTTATGTGCGGATTGCTGGGTAATTACGACGTTTTGGGTTCCGTGTTTGCCCTTTACCCTACGTGGAAATATTCCTTTTTTGAAACATCTGACATCGGTTTGAGCATTAAATTAGGTACTGGATTGGCTTGGTTTACAAATCCTTACGACAAATTTGACAATAGCGGAAATACGTTAATCGGTTCGCATTTGAACAACGGGACGGAAATCGGGCTCAATGCGTGGTTCCGCTTTCATCCACAATGGAAAATAGAAGCAGGAACGTCGTTTTTGCATTTTTCAAACTGCCACACAAAAATCCCCAATATCGGCATAAACGACCTAACCGCAAAAGTGGGTGTTGTGTATGAACCAGGAACATTAAAAGATAAGACGACAAGAGTTCGCCATCTTCCAGCAATGGATTCCGCATGGAAAAAAACAATGATGGTATCGTTAGGTCGCCACAAATTGGCAAACACAACCTACCCGACCGACGGTCCTTCATATAATGTATATAAACTCTCAGGATATGTTTCGAAACGATTGACAAACATCAATGAGATTCAATTCGGTGCATCGGTTTCTTACTACGAAGGGTATTACGAATTTATACACCTGACCGACTATTACAAACATTTCCAGCACCTTATGTCGTCAGTGGTTATGTTGCACATAGGTCACGAATTTTTAATCAACCGATTCGGTTTCGACACGGATTTGGGCATAAAAGTCTTCAATCCGTTCCATCGTTCTTATTTCTTGAATAAGGACAACTCATTGTGGCACAAGGCATATCTTGCTCCAAAAATCGGATTCAAGTTCTATCCGATTTGGAATTCATTTGACAAACAGAAATTAGCATTGGGAATCTATATCAAGTCAAACGGTTTGCAAGCTGATTATTTAGAATATAGTTTATCATATACCTTTTAGCTTATGAAAAAACAATGGATAATACGGATGGTTTGTATTCTATTGCTTCTGCAAAGCCCCAGCTTGTATGCCCAAAAGGCATTACAAAAAGAACTTGACAACTACTGTTCTGACAAGAATTTTCAACACGCACAAGTGAGCGTATGCGTAAGAGACTTGGAATCAAACAATATTTTGGCAAGCGTCAATGGTGAAAAATCAATGACACCCGCATCTATTGTGAAACTATACACTTCGGCAGCGGCTCTCGCCTATTTGGGTGACGATTTCCGTTTCAAGACGGTGCTTGGCTATACAGGAACGATTGAAAAGAACGGAACGCTGAACGGTGACATTGTTGTTGTGGGTGGTGGCGACCCAACAATGGGCTCGAAATTCTTCCCCTCGACGAAATCGTTTATCGACACTATAACAAAAGCCGTACTTGACGCCGGTATCACAAAAATCAAAGGTCACGTCATCATTGATTGTTCTATTTATAAAGATGACAAGGAATCAATTCCTTCCACATGGCTATTTGACGACTTCGGTAAAGACTATGCGGCAGGCGTGTTCCCTGTTTCTTATCAGGACAATATCTTTCAAATTAGCATTAAGACAGGTGAAAAAGGCGAAATAGCCGAAGTGAACGACACGACTCAAAACGTGACGATAGACGGCACGACGGGAGATTCAACACTTTTGCTTCATTCTAACGCCGATGACCAGTTGGTGAAAATTACGGGCTATATTCCACCCAACAGAAACGAATATGTTGTGAGAAGCGCAATGCCTTCGCCACCCGACGTGTTGGGAATGGAACTTCATATGGCATTTTTCAGAAAAGGTTTGGTACAATACACGCACGAATACAAGATTTCCAAAAAGAGTATTTCGTCAATCAAAGTCTTGAAAGAGATTTATTCACCTCAGTTACAGTACATTGTAGCCATAATGAACTATTATAGTAGCAACAACTATGCAGAACATTTGGTTAAATATCTCGCCTATTCCCAAAAAGGTTCAGGAACATTCCTAAACGGAGCCTTGTGCGTTATGTCGTATATGAAAACATTAGGCGTGGAAACCTCTGGTCTATCGTTATTTGACGGAAGCGGACTTTCACGTACCGACATCTCGAATGCAAACCACATGTCGGAATTTCTTGTAAAAGAATACAATAAAGTTGGTGGGAAGGAATCCTCATTCTACAAGAGTCTTCCTACATCAGGACGAAGCGGAACACTCCGTTCGTTCCCATTCCCTCCTACCTTGGTTGACAAAATTCATGCAAAAACAGGCTCAATGTCGGGCATACGAAACCTTGCCGGTTATATGGAGACAAAATCAGGAAAAATGGTTGCTTTCTGTCTGATGTTCAACGGTTGCTTCGATACCGATTATGAAATGAAGGAAAAAGAAGCCAAAATGCTTGAAATGATTTATAACAATTACTAATGGCGAATCCTCGTACATATTTTGCTGACAAAATCATTTGGATTACAGGTGCTTCAAGCGGCATTGGGAAACATCTCGCCCTCGCCTTCTCCGAAATTTCGGGCGTTTCGCTCATTTTGTCGGCACGACGGATTGAAAAACTGACCGAAATTGCACAACAATGCGAGAAAAACGGAGCCAAATGCACCGTATTTCCTCTCGATTTGGAACAAACCGACACATTGGCTGAAAAAGCACAGGAAGCCATCGACATTTATGGGAAAATAGACGTTCTGATAAACAACGGCGGTATAAGCCAACGTTCACTCACGATTGAAACCCCTATAGAAAACGACAGAAAAATAATGGAAATCGATTATTTTAGTTCCATTATCATTACCAAAGCCGTTCTGCCACAAATGATACAAAACGGTTTTGGTCATATTGCCGTAACAAGCAGTATTTCGGGTTGTTTCGGATTTCCGCAACGTTCTGCTTATTGTGCGGCAAAACATGCAATCTATGGATTCTACGAGGCATTGGATATTGAAACACGCAAACAAAACATTGCTGTTACCATTATATCGCCGGGACGTATCAATACCGACATTTCACTATCGGCACTGACAAAAGACGGCACGCCACATGGCGAAATGGACCCAGGTCAGGCCAAAGGACTTGATGCCACAACGTGCGCAAAACGCATCCTTAAAGGCATGGCAAAGAAAAAACACGAACTATTGGTGGGTAAATCAGAACTGATTATGGTTCAGATTTATAGAAAAATCCCGTCACTTTTTCATATATTAGCAACGAAAATAAATCCAACATAAAACTATGGACAAATATTACATACGAGGAATGGAGCAATTGGGCGTCGGCGTTACCGATGTCAATGTTGCATGGAAATGGTACCGCGAAAACTTTGGTGCCGATATAAAAATTCTTGACGACGATTCCGAAGCGAAATATATGCTTCGCTACACAGGTGGCATACCCCACCGCCGTCACGCAATTCTTGCCATAAGTTTACAAGGCGGTGGCGGATTCGAGATTTGGCAATATAAATCGCACGAGTCAACCAAACCGTTGTTCGACATTCAACTGGGCGATTTGGGTATTTTTGCAGGAAAAATCAAAACCGACAATCTTGAAAAAGCACAGGCATTTTTCAAGGCAAAAACCGACGGCACAAAAACCTCGGAAATCGTAACTGATCCCAAAGGCGACAAATATTTCTGGTTACAAGATCCGTTCGAAAACTATTTCCAAGTGGTACTTGATGCCCGTAAATTCAAAGACGAAGGCAAAATCACAGGTCTTTCGGTTGGTGCCGTTATCGGTGTGCCCAACATTGAGAAAGCAAAAGATTTGTACAAAGACATTCTTGGTTACGACATAGAAGTTTACAACACCGAATCGGCAGTTTGCGACGATTTTTCATTTGTTCCAGGTGGAAACGGCTCATTCAAACGACTTCTGCTCCGCCACTCCGAAGAACGTATCGGCGGATTTGGCAAGATATTCGGTGCCAGCGAGATAGAACTTGTGGAAGTAACAGATCGTGAGCCGAAGAAAATGTTCGAAGGACGTTTTTGGGGCGACCGTGGTTTTATTCACCTTTGTTTCGACGTACAAGGCGTTGACGTGCTCCGCAAAGTCTGCAAGGAGAAAGGATATCCATTTACCGTTGACACGCTCGAAGTGCTTAACGGCCAAGACTTTGACATGGGCGACTCATCGGGAATGTTTGCCTACATTGAAGATATGGGTGGCACACTGATAGAATTTACCGAAGCATACAAAATTCCTATCACAAAATGGTATGCCCTGAAACTCAAAGGACGCGACCCACAGAAACCATTGCCTAACCTATTGTTGAAGGCTTTGAAATTCAAGAAATATAAGGAATAAATCGTTATATCATGTAGGGCTGCCACAATGTGACAGCCCTAATTTCACATTTATAAATACTCATTACGCATTATATCAACACCACCTTCACCGTTTCCCCCTCAACATTCACAAAATTCCAATTTTGCAGAGGTATTATTTTTTCCGAACAACCTTATGTTTCAGTTTCAACATTGCAAAATTCAGTTCCAGTTCGGTTTCCGATTCCGTTGGATTGAGGTCATTGCCAAGAATGTCGGATATTAGTTCGCCACCTTTCTGCATAAGGGATTTTTGTGCGGATTTGTCTTCCGTTTGTGGCAAGGCAGCAATGGTTCTCGACAATTCTCGAATTTTCACAAATGTTTCGATTATGAGCAATGTTGTTTGTACCGCACGTTCGCCTTTGAGTATGGTGGCAAGCATGTATAAACCTCGTTCGGTAAAGGCGGTTGGAAGTTTGTGTTTGCCACCCCAACTTGAAGTCGAAAATTTCGTCTTCATGTTTCCCCATTCTTCTGGAGTTACATTCAGAACATACCCCTCTGGAAACTTTTCTGGATTGTTTTTGACAGCTTCGTTGATTCGTTTGGTTTCCACGCCATACAGCGCAGCCACATCACTATCAATAATCACATTTTCGTTGCGAAGTTGCAAGACCTTGTCCTGCACGTCTTCAATTTTAATCATTTGCATTTAAACTTTTTATGTTTGATTACAATGCAAAGATACACCTTTTTTCGATTATTCTACCAAAACAACCTAATGAAATACCGCCCTCGATAATCCACCAGATTCCTTGCCTCGCGTTGCTCGGCTGCGGAATGACGACGCCATCGAGAGAGGGAAAAAAGAAAGGGGAAAATGGCAGAGCCATTTTCCCCTTTCTTTCCTTATATTCTCCCGCCAGCCCCGTCATTTCGAGCGAAGGGAGGAATCTGCTATAACCACCTGATTGCACCCAAAAAGGCTGCCACGATGTGACAGCCCTACGATTTTTTATCACGGAATTGTGTAAACGTACCGTGTTTCTTCATTTTTCGTGATGGTTGTTAGTAGAGACGGTGTGCACACCGTCTCTACAGAATCCTCACCATCGTTATTGCACCGAAACCTTTACCGATTCGCCCTCAACAGTCACAAAATACACCACAGATTTCAAATTCGTGTTTACGATTTTTTGACTTTGCTTTTTACAGCCGACAAAATAAAATCTTTGTCTAACCCCATTTTATTGAATGCAAACAGACGGTTGCCCAAATCTTTGAAACTTGCTCCGAAATGATAGACGACATCGTCAATTATAAGAAAACGATCGTGGAAATTCTCTGCATACTTTTTCAACAGGATTGTTTTTTCTGGATATTGCGAATCATGCAATTCCTTGATTCTCTGCAAAGATTCTCCTATTCGTTCGGTGTAAATAGTTGCCGAAACGTCTTTTTGCCGAACGTCAAGAATTTCGAATGTTGCGGCATCAACGTAACCGTCAATCATAATTATCTCCTTTTTCGCCTGTTTTATAAGGTTTTCCACACAAACACGGGCGTCGAAAATTTGTCCCTCGTGCAATAAACCTTCTTTTGGAGGCAAACCAGTTTTGACAAAGAAATCTATTTTCTCCGAATGTTCTTGCAGTATTTTCTCGTGTTCAAAGAGACGCTTATCTATTCTTTCTTCAACGTATTGTAAACGTTGGTTTATTGAATATCCCCGCAACAGGTATTCTTTTAGAACCTTATTTGCCCATTGGCGGAACAATGTGGCGTTACGGGAATTGACACGATAGCCGACAGAAAGGATCATATCCAAATTATAAAACTTTGTCTTATAAACTTGATTTCCTTCATTACCCATATATTCCAAAATGGAATATGTGCTATGTTCTTCCAATTCTCCCGATTTATAGATATTTGCTATATGCTTGGATATAGCCGGTTGGTTCACACCAAACAATTCCGCAATCTGCTGTTGCGACAACCATACGGTTTCCTCATCTAACCGCACTTCCAACGACACCGTTTCATTGGGTTGGTACAGGATTATTTCGCTTTTGGGGCTTGAATCCATTTCTTTTTTCATAGTTAACTACTCTTAAAAATTGGTTGCCCAAAAGTAGTGATTATTTTTGGTTCTGCAACAGCCCAGCACAAAATAAGGGACTCCCTCACGAGAATCCCTTAAATTACGCATTTCGCATTAAGCATTTTATTTCACCTCTTGCACAAGACGGACAGAGCGCCCATAGCAGCGATCATAGTCGTAGTACGCGGCCACGTAGTTGCTGCTGAAGAACAGACCGTTCGCGTCGTAGCCGTCGCTAGCCGAACTCGACCAATAAAAGCCGTAGGAACCAACGCTGC
>JAEEGL017065522.1_pt1 | contig 23931 bp, 49 predicted proteins | sample 9134231 | NCBI WGS metagenome assembly JAEEGL01 (sample SAMN16246548, study PRJNA631951) | gut metagenome | biome: gut microbiome; feature: rumen; material: fiber-attached | host: Bos | place: Iran: Karaj | collected 2018-10 | reverse complement strand
TTGGACTGAGTTCCACGGACACGAATGGCAGTAGGAGTTGATCGCCCTGCTGACGGTTGCAAGTTCAAATCTTGCAGTCCAACTGACAATTATGTGATGCATGGAGCCTAAGCGGCGATGACCGCACCGACAAGGTGGCTCAAGGCAGATGTCTAGACTCTGTTAAGCAGAACCGTATGCAGCCGCTCTGCTCATAGCCTCTCCGTAATTCTTGGTTTGGTAAGGAAGTCATGAGCCTTACCAAACCTTTTATGGTAAAATCTAAAGGAGCATAAATGCAGTATCGTACAAATCTATCAGACGAAGAAAAGAAAGCCTTTAAAGCAAAAGGCACTTGGTACATCGTAAAATCACAGATCACCGGTCACAGTGACGAAGATGGTGATCCAATCGACAATCCAAATGACACCCCGGATTGGGAGATTGAAGAGATCAATGATGAGAGTGACATCAAATGGAGTTCAGACTATCTTTATGAAGATAATGACTGGGATTGTGATATTCGTTGGACGACTGAATATCTTGGATTGTATGACAATGAAGAAGAAGCCCGTGAAGCGTTGAAGAAAGATGTTCTTTCATGGCTTAAAGGCGAGCTTAAATCTGCTGAAGGCAGAGTAAACAAACTGAAAAGAGAAATAGAAAATGTAGAAAACAGCTCAGCTGACGATTCTTACTCCGTGCCCTACAATCTTGGTTATTAACTTAAAAATAAGCTGATCTACAACTAATTTTTTAAAGCCGTTGGTTTACTTTACTGACGGCTTTGTTATATTATAATATAACCAAACAATTCAAACAAAGGAGATTTTAAAATGACGAACGTATTGGATAAATTCTTGAGTGAGACGACGAACGATGTTGCGAAAGACTTGGCTTGGCTGATCAACCATGACTTTGACTTAGACGAAGAACAATATTATGGGTACGGTTTGGAGAAGACGATCAAGGCAGGCGTGAACACAATTACGATCGGTGTTGATTATTGGTTTAAAGAATCAGAATGGACAGTGCACATTAAACTGAATGACGAGAAAAACATTGTCGCCTATTTCAAATTCGCTGACGGTACCGATCATATTAAAGCAAAACGTGTGATCGATGCCCTGGAAATCGCCTTGGGTGAATTCGATAAGGTGACACGTTTGGATAAGGTGATCGAAAGATTGAGGGCGGAGGATGAGGCGAAGTTCAAGGCGGCGAGAGAAAAATTGAATAAATGATCGGTTTACAAATCACTGATCCCTGTTATATTATAATACAATCAAGGATCCGATCCGCAAGCGGGCACACCCAAGCATGGTGAGGCCAATCTACGGACGGCGCGGCGGCGGACGCAGTCAGCGGGAACGAAAAATTCCCGCTGATTTTTTTTTCATTCACTTGTTTACTTGTCATTCAATCTCGTTATATTATAATATACAAAAACTGGTTGTTGATCGAATGTTACATGCTCCAACGCGTGGAGCGCGGGATTTTCCAGGGTGAATAGACGGCGCCAATTCTTCCCTGCGGTGAGGCGTTCGATTCCCTCAAGGTCAATTTCGCGGTTTTTTAGGGTCGGTTGTTATTCGCTTGAACTTTCATCTAGCGGCGAGGATGTGCGCTCGATAGGGCGCATACATGGGTTCGAGTCCCTTAAGTTCATCGCGATGTCCAAGACATCCGATCCTTTTTTTTCATTTGTGAGTTTACTTTTCAAATCATCTTGTTATATTTCAATACAGTTAATCAATCGGGGCTTTCCTCCAATCGGTTAGGAGAGCGGACTGTTAATCCGTCAATCTGGGTTCAAGTCCCGGAAGCCCCGCCATGTTTTTCAACTTTTAGGAAAAGACATATGAATGAAGCAGTAAGCATCGCCAAGGCCGGGATTGACCGATTCATGGAGCACAACCCGGAAATCAAAAAGTTCGTCCAAAAGCTTGAAAATGAAATTGACGGACGAACGGATGTCGCCATGAGACTTGCAAACATTTTCTGCGCTCATGAATCCATGAAGCCTTGGCTTCCGATCTTCATATCCGGGAATGACGCAATGCACCTTACGACACTATACAACTTCCTGGAGAACATGGAGATGGCGATCAACGGAGCCGGGCAGCTTATGCTAGTCAGAGTGAACTGCCAAAGTGGATGCTGGCAAGCTTTCCTCGTGAAGGATGAGAAGATCTACGACAGACTGATAAGCAATATCCGCGACGAGCTGTTTGCGACGACAGATGAGACGATCGTCAGTTTGGATGTCAAGCATATGACTTGGAATGACATGGTTAAGCTTGTGGAGACTGCGACGGAATACATTGACGTAGATGAGCTTTTCAATAAAGCATTCTCTCACGTTGGATTCAGCGACGGAGTGAATGTCAACATCTATCTTAAATCAGAGAAGTGACAAATGACTGTATTAGAAAAATTTAGAGAGATGTACGTTTTGTTTCCACCGGCTTTCATTGCAGGATGCATTGTTCTTTCACCGTTGTTCGCTCTGTTTATGGGAGACACTAAGGACACCAAGGAGACGCTTCAAGTCCTTGGAAAGTATGTCCTATTGCCGATTGTAGTGTACGCTTTGATCGGCGTCATGCTCTTCCAGGACTGGGACGGATCATATGCAAGGCAGAAAATTTCTGAAGAGAGAATGAAAGTCATACAGATGCAGCGACAGAAAATCCAAACTCAGAAAATGTATGATGCTGAAGCAAAATGAGTTTACTTCTCTAGGAAGTTTGTTATATTCTAATATTACAGAAATAAAACAACAAACTTGAAAGGAGAACACAATGAAAGCGACTGATCTTATCAAAAAACTACAAGGAATCGTTGACGAATTCGGCCCCGATGCAGTGGTCTCCATCGAACGGAAATTTGATGACGACAGAGAGGACGGAGACGGTCTTTGGTTCGCCTTAGTTGCCGGATCGGATTATGACAAGGACGGTCTTGTCAAAGAACGTGAACATGTGAAAGGCCACCTCTCCGCCCGTGATTCAAACGCGACCCATATCCTCTTGGAGGAATATCAGTACATTCCAGAAATCTCTCCCTGGCAGTGAAAATCTTAGTTTATAAGTCATAAATGATTTACAATCCCAGTAGTTCTGTTATATTACAATATAACAAACAATTAAAGCATAGGAGTTGAACATGACGAACTTTTTCGAAGACTATACAGCCAAGAGCCTCAATCCGTTCCGCAAAGCTTTGATCCTTATCCTTCGTTCAATAGGGTGGGTGTTCACAGGAATATTGATCGCTTTTATTCTTGTCGGTGCACTTCCTGTCATCATTTATTCGCTCATCGCTCACCTGTTTCATATTCTCGCCGATAAGTATGAATTGAATACCCTGAAGGCATGGCTGAATGTAGCGAGACACGAAATTGATAAACGTGTAATGAAAGTGTTTGAAATCATTTATTTCGCCTAAGATTTTTTCAAAGCCAACGGTTTACTTCTCCGTTGGCTTCGTTATATTCTAATATAACAGAAATAAACAATCAAACTTTTGGAGAACATCATGGAAAACATCAAAGACAACAACCGCTACCTCACCGCAATGACGAAGACATTCTTGGACAAGGCTTGGTTCATGTCAATCCTCCCAGATGAAGTCACGACGGTGATTGATTTTGGATGCGCAGACAATTCCTTCAACAACTTCCTCAAAGAGAATTATCCACATTTGGAAGTCGTCGGCATTGACAACAACCCGGTGTTCGTAAAGCAAGTCCGGGACCGTGGCGAGCTTATCTTCACATCCATCGAGGACCTCCGCAAAAACTACAACTACAACCCCGATACGACGGTTCTCGTCCTCAACAGTGTCGTCCATGAGGTTTATTCCTACGCCAACCCGGAAGCCTTCTGGGCCGATGTCAAACTCTTGAATCCTAAGTATATCGCTTTCCGTGACATGTACGCAAAGGGATGCGGCATTTGGAATTCCAAGATGAAAATACAACTTTTGGATGAAATCAAAGCGAACCTTGAATTTAACCGGGCATATGAAGATTTCAAGAGCTTCTGGGGTGATTTGGATGACGGATATACGACACTCCACTTTCTCTACAAATACTTCTATACGGCGAACTGGGGCCGGGAAGTTCAGGAAAACTACATTCCGTATCACTACCGCGAACTCCACACCACGATCAGACGGATCGGATATGACATCACTGTGGAGCGGTTCTACGGCCTCCAATTCCTCAAGGACAAATGGCGGAACGATTTCAATGCGGTCGATCATCCGGCCCTCAACACCTTCATAAACGCGGTTACGACCCACATGAAATTGTTCATGGTCCGCGGTGAAGACGCATAAGTGACTGAGATAAAAAAGGTGGAAGTAAGTACATCTACTTCCACCCATGTTACTGTTTTAATCTATCAGATTATTCTTCATCACCTTCGCCGCCGTCGGCTCCATAGATTTCCTTGATTTCATCCCAGTCAACGTAAAGTCTTTCAAATTCTGCAGCATCCGGTGCCGGTCTTTGATCGGCAGTGATATCCAACTTTTGGAAAGACGTCTCGTCATAGAACTCGTAGTTGTTAAGAATGTCAAGGATTTCGTCTGATGTCTTTCCCATGATCTCGTCAACTGAAATTTCACCATCTGTAAGTTGGAAGATCATACCATTTGGAAGACCAAGTGGGCAGTAGCCGAGGAATTCTGCCAGTTCTGACTTAGCGACATAGAATGAGTAGATTGTGCCTTCTTCTGGTCCACCGAATGGCGCAATGTCATCATCGTCTACAAACCATTCACTAAGCATATTGACATCTTGTCCAATCTCATCTTCCGCGTCTTCAAAAGTTTCGCAGCAGTCTTCAATGAACTGTGGAAGTCCGACTAAAGTCACTCTGAACTTATACATTGGCTCAGAAGCTGTACTACGTTCATACTTCTGTCCAGGGATCGACTCTTCAGCTTGTTCTGTCACTTCATTGTCTTTGACTTTACTGCATCCTTCACACTGCTCTTTGATGATGCTAAGGTATGCTCTTTCAAATTTGTTGAATCTCTTAAGTTTATTATACATAAGTTTAGTTTTCCCATTTAGAAAATTTTATTTATTTATTTCAGAAGTTCGTTTACGAATCAATTTCTTCTGTTATATTTAAATATAAACCGATCGCCGATTGAACCAGCATGGAAACCGAAGCGCAAGGAATCCGGGGTTCCCAGTGGTAGGCAATGCGCATGTCGAGACTGCAGGATTGGGTTCAATTCCCATCAGTTTAAAGTCCGTGAAAAGACCCTCGCGAAAGGTTTGAAGGGCCGTCTGAAGTCTTTCTTAAGAATCGTCGTCTAATCGGTAGGATGCCCGTGGAATGATGGGTGATGCAGAGGTTCGAATCCCGCAGATTCTTCTGAAAACTAATGACGGTCCTTTTTTGTTTACAAATCACATTGCTCTGTTATATTCAAATAAAAACAGGAGAACAAAACAATGTCATACATGAAGAACTTATATACGGAGACTGAGCAGATTCTTGCACGTGATGGCTACACATTCAACGACATCGATTCAGTGCAGGGATATGACGTTCGTATTTCAGTAGATCATTTCATTGAACTCGCTAAGAGAACTGATTACGATCCTGAATACAGTGAAAGCAATGATCACATTGTAGCGGGTGACCTTATGCTCTTGATGAAGGACAAGACTTGGTACATTCGTCAGAATGAAATCGGTTACGGAACGAGCGAGCATGAGCACAAGACCGATGAATATTGGGAGCATTGCGGCCGTCCCAGGATGATTAAGAAGATCAGTGATGAATCAGTGACGACACTTACACCTAAGTACAATAAGAATCTGGGAAACAACTGAGTTTACTTTCCCAGGCTGTTTGTTATATTATAAAAAAATAAAACAAAGGAGAACATAATGCTAAAACGTGTGCCAAAGACCAAGATCTTCTACTGCCAGTTCGACGGCAAAAATGTTGAAGAAATCCAGATGCTCGTAACGGCTGTCTGCTCCGAGCGTAAGATTATGTCCGTGGATGTCAAAAAGACGAATGACGGCCTCGTCATCAATGACTTCCGTCTAAGCTTTACGGACCACAACAACCAAAAGCTGAAGCCCGGTGACTACTTCGTCCAGGAAGGCAAATATTGGAGAATCATTCCAAAGGAAGACTTCCGTGCAGATGAGAACGTCGTAGGCAATAAAGCATTTGAAAGACCGGAGGTGAATTGGATATGAAAAGACATCTTAACATCATCGCCATTGGATTTTCAGTCATCCTCTTCCTACTTCTGCTAGCCACTGCAAACGTCGCGGCAGAATGGCATTGGACATTCCTCCAATGTGAAACATGGATCGGCGGAGTGAACTTTGAAGCACTCATCGTCTCATTGGTAACCACGGTGCTAATCGCCAGAGAGATTTTCATTTCCTTGAAGAAAACATATTCTTAGTTTACGATCCGCGAAAATCTGTTATATTTAAATACGAGAGGGAATAAACATTGACCTTCAGCCCCACACTGCCATGAATCGGAAAACTCTTTTCTAATGCCTTCAGGTGCCGAGCCTAACGAGCCCGGAAATGGCCACTGAAGGCGGAAGTGAATGGCCTCTGCATCCTATCCTAAGCTTGGACAATTCGGTCCTACTTCGGCCAAGATAAGCCGAGGTAAATAGGATGTGGTGAAATAAAGTTAAGAACGGATGGGTTGCCCTGCCCATCCGTTTTTTTTTTCTTTTCTTGGTTTACTTTAATGCAGCTTATGTTATATTATAAAAACAAACAAAGGAGCAAGCCAATGAAAAAATTCTTCACCGCGATTTTCAAATTCTTCGCGCTCATCGCAGTCTTTCTCGTCGCACTGTTCATCATCTCGCCCGTCCTCTCATTCATTCCGATCAATCTTTACATCTGCTCGCTGAATGTCACTGCAATTCTTATCGCATTCCTAATCACTTACATCACTAAAAACTCGTCTTCGCAAAATAAAAATCTCTTCTGGGAGGTGGGAAGGTTTACTTTTCGTTTATTTGTGTTATTTCAGATAAAAAGGAGTCATTCATGACAATCGCTGCATTAATCACCATCATCCTAACATTGGTCATCATCTTTGGTTCACTTGGCCTAGGCATTTGGGCAGGCATCGCTCTGACTCCACTGCTCTTCCCGGCTCTTACAGGAGCATGGCTTTGGGTCGTTGGATTCATCGTTGGAGTGGTTGCTTTCATAGCAGCGAAGTACGCCATCGCTCTTCTGATCGCCGTCATCTGCCTTATCCTTGCTCCGTTCTGCGCCTTCATTCCCAGCGGATCTAAATTCAAAATGAAGATTAGATTTTAAGTTTACTTTTCGCCTCCGCTTGTTATATTTCTAAAAACAAACGGAGGCTTTCTACTATGACAAGAAGACAGAAAGAGAAAATCTACGACATTCTGCAGAATCCTCTGCTTTTCCTCGGCATTCCGTTCGCCATCTGCATCCTCGCATACATCATCTACAAATGGTAGGAGAGAAAATGAAAATAGAAGTCTTTGTTAAAAACAAATACCAAGATGAGAAGCCGAGAGTAGTCGTCCACACCGGGCTCTACTCAAAAGAAGCTTACCAGTTGTTCGATGAGCTTTTAGAAGCTGAGCATCAAGTCTGTCCACATAGTTCTCATAATTTCGAGTACACTAAGCTCGGTCTTATGCCACAGAACATCTCCATTGGCAATTGGATGGATACATATCAAAAGCAGGGTGACTCTAAAGTAAGGTATAAGTATGTTGGAATTGCGGAGGATGGGGAAGTCGTCTTCTGGATTCCAGAGTTTGCAGATGTCTACCAAGAAGCTTGCTTCGTCGACTTCAATGAGCCGATGTTCATAAGCAGCTTCTGCTGCATCATTGAAGCCTACATCTACCGCTACACAAGAGCAGATGAACCAAAGCGAAGCAAACTTACACAGCTCTTTTATCAATTGAAGTATGAGCCGACAGATGAAAAGCTTATCGGTGTCCCATTCAATCCAATTCAAGAGACACTCTACAAAGCAATCCGAGAAGAGATAAAAGAAATCGACGACAAAGCTTATGAGACATTCTCATCTAAGAGCATCGCAAACGCTGCCTGGGAGAATGTCGTTAAGTGGGTTGGTCTCCGACTGGATGCTTATGATAGGATAGAGCAGCTTTATGACTGCTAAGTTTACATACCTCCAATGTATGTTATATTTAAAAAACAAAAGGAGATGAAAATGTCATATCAAGAACTTAAGAGAATCGAGCAGAGCATCGCAGATTCTTATGCAGGAAAACGGTATTTTAAGGTGATCCCTCAAAGTCAGTTCAACACCAAATGCCAGACGACGATCCATGTCCTCGCCACACTTGGTCTGAAAGTCGTCGCATATGAAGACGGAATTTTTCGTAAGATGAGTCATAAGAGGAGAAAGAGTTTTAAATGAGTGTAAAAGATGATTTAGATGATTTTACGGACAGCGCGGCAGATGTCTGTGGAGAATTCCTGAAAAAGCATCCTGGAGCTGCAAAGAAGATTGAAAGCATGATGGAGTTAGTGTCTAAGCTGAAGCAATGGCTCCAGCGAAAAACGGATCGTCTAATGAGTCATAAGTTCATTAGAATAGTCGTCTGTCATCTGCTTTTGATTGCTGCTTTCATCTTCAAATTCAGTGCTTTCCTTGCTTTTATCGCCATGATGCTATCAGTGATGCTATTAGTTCTATTTGCAGCTTTTTGGGTCATAGCATTCTTCTGGCCAATCTCCGGGTACATCGCCGGAGCAGGCATTGTCCTTGGACTGCTTTGGTATTGCATCCATGACGACGCCAAGAAGTGGAGCTATGAGATCGAGATGAAGCTGGAAGAAAAGGAGAATCTTCAGAAGTGATTAGATTCCCTCAGGATGATTTAGATCGTTCTGATGGATAAACAATAGACAAGTCTAGAGTTTTCATCCAGAGGAGGAGCCTGCATCCAGATTTCTCCTCTAAACTTGTTTTATTTTTATCATTGGAACGGTTTACTTTTAGATATGCATCGTTATATTATAAAAAACAAAAGGAGAAAATAATGAAACACCAAGACAATTTTAATACAATCCGCAGCCTTCTGAGCTTTCCGGACACCAAGGACATCTTCTTCCACATCGAGCTGATTGGCAGAAAGAAGGACAACCCGGAGCTGACGGAGTCTCAGAAGTCATACGGCTCATACTTCGTAACATCTCTTGCAATGTTCGACGCAATCAAAGACGAGATCGTCAGAAAGTGCGTCGACAAGAAGTGCAGAGCTTACATCAACCTGAATCCGAAAAGCAAAAAGGCCGTCGGCTTCACTCTGATGCATAAGCTGATGACGATGGCGGAGAATGATGACTTCACAAATTTGTTCAGCCTGATGACATCTGCAGCAGGCACCGTGAACGGTGTGAAAGGCAGCCGTACATTCATCATCGATGTGGATGACTGCGACAACTCCGTGACAAATGCTGTAGACGAGGTGAAGGACATCATCGACAAGTGCAAGCGTCCTGATATGGCGGTAAGTCCGTATGTTGGCTTCGTCAAGACCGCGAGCGGCTTCCATGTGATCACCACACCATTTGATGTCTCCGACTTCAACAAAAGGAAGTCCGGACTGAAAAGCTGCACGGCCGAGGTGAAGACGAACTCACCAACACTTCTCTTCGTCAGCATCGCTTAATCATGGAGAACTTAAAGTGAATCAGATAGAGAAGCTTTTAGCAGAGAACGAAGCGAAGATCCGAGCTTCAGGCAGAGTGAAAGCAGACTCCATGGATGGAAGTCAAGAGAACTGTCTTTGCTGCGAGTATAGAGATCCACGCAGACATCCATGGAGCAGAATGCTGAGCAAATGGTTGTTCCATTGTGAAAAGCATGACATCGTGATAGACGAAGACGGTTGGTGTCCATGCTTCAAATCAATGTTCGACAAATACAGCTCAGTAGATGCTAGCATTGGAAAGTTCGGATGTCTGCTCGAATTGCTCTTCTACATTGGAGTCACATTGACTCTCGGAATCTTGATGTTCAGCTTATGAAAGCCTGAAATTTTTTAAGCAGATCAGTTTACTTCTCCGATCCTTTCATTATATTATAATATAAAATTTAGCTAACCGGCACAGCTGAGGGTCTCACGAAGATACCGGCCGGGACCGGGCGGTCAAGGGATTCATTCTCCTGACCGTTATTTTTTATCTTCATCAGTTTACTTTTCTCCTTCGCTTGTTATATTTTTAAAAAGGAGAACACCATGAAAAATTTCGTATTAGACAATAAAGAAGCGTTTGATCTTTCGATTGAACTGATGCAGCGAGCGACCGATCATTACGACGAGTATGGAAGTGTTGGATGTGTTTCAGAGCAGAACGTCTCTGTAACCATTGAAGACGTTGAGACGAAACGTGGTCCGCGAGTCAGAATGAATGTCCTCATCAACCCAGACGAGGAACATCATAAGATTGAAGAATTTGCAGCGACACGAGCGTCATGTCTGAAAGCAGCGAATGCGATTGTCGCCAAGATGATTGGAGATGTGAAATGAAAGAAAAGGATTTTGAAATCAAAGTCGGTCCAAAATGGGTGACCTTTAAGTACGAAGGGCTCTTCATCCGAGGTCACGTCGTTCTTAAGAATGGGAAAGCTATCAGCATTAGCGGAATCATCTGGGAAGGCAAAAAAGCCATCGGTGTTTTTAGAAGTGTCCGAGAGCTTTATAAGTTCGCAGAAAACTTTGACACTACTTACCTTCCAATCTTCGTGGAAGGTCTGAGACAGCAAGCCTCAGAGTTAGATGACAAGACGGACACTTGGCCTTCAAGCCTGATAGAAGCTCTGTCATATCCAATCGGAGTTGGAGTCGAATAAATAAAAAGGAGAAGCAAATGAAGGATGAGTTCTTTACAAAGACACGTTGTGACAAATGTGGCGGCTCTTTGGAGCATGGAAGAATCATGAGCAGATTCAACACTGATGTCCTCTGCATGAAATGCTCAGAAGCCGAGAAGAAAGATCCCGAATATCAAAAAGCCGTTGATGCTGAGCTGAAAGCGATCCACAACGGAGACTACAACTTTAAAGGCATTAGAATAAATGAAAAGAGAAGGATTGGATAAATACACAAAAGCATATATGAACATCATCATGGAGTATGCTTTTCACCGGTATGTATGAGCTAACATTAGAAAAACAAAATGAAGAACAATGGTCATATTCCAAAGGAAAGGCCAATCCACATAAGATGTCTGACATGATTCCTGAAAAAGTGACAGATAAAAACTATCCATGTTTTCATATTTTCTTTAGGGGTGATGATGCTGGCAGTGGACGTGAAGAAGAACATGCACGAAAACTTTTGTTCGACTTTGTCAAAAAATGGGTAAAAGATTATATAAATAATGAAACAGAAATTAAGACCTTAGATCGCTTTCATAGACAATTGGATGACAAAGCCAAACGAGAATTGGAGGAAAGGTATGGGGGAGAGCCGTTGAGTTGGATTAATATGAAATAAGCAGACACTATCATCTATATAAAGAAGCCTCGGATTGTTTCGTCCGAGGCTTTTTAGCATCTAATGCAGACACTTACTTTAGTTCTATGAGCAGAGTCATAAACTCTTCATCTGTCCAGATGTTCAGGATTTCTGGGTTCGTCCCATTCTCCTGATTGTCGAAGAAGAAGCGTGGAGCTGATGTCCAATTAGTTGTGATGCAATCTGGTTCATGGATCTGTGTGGAGTTGCCCTGGCTTATGAGCTCTTTGCCTTCATTGTCTTTGTAGAACACCGTGTACAGCTTCCCGGCTTCAATGTTGACTACCTTGCCATTTGCAGCAGTGATTGTGCCAGCTACATTCCCGGATGACTCTTGGACTTCTATCTCATCTTCTACCTGCTCGAAGATAGCAGTGCAGAGTCTGTCAAAATTCTTTAACATATATTGAAACCTTGATTGATTTTTGGATTATTTATCATCAGTTGTTTACTTTTCTCCAGAGCTTGTTATTAATCTAAAAATTGGAGATGACTTATGGTTAAGAAAGCTTTTAGATTGATAGAGGCTCCATACTGCTACTATGACGGCAAAAACATAGAGCCGGTCAAAGAGTACATTGCTTACATCACCAGGAACGATGGTGATGAGCCTCACATAACACTAGAGTTCACCGATGATGGAAGACCATTCATTTCAACAATCAATGAATACACTGGCGATGTCTGGACACCGTTGCTTCCACCAAATACATATATTGTCAATGGACAGATTCTAACTCCGCAAGAGTTCTTTAGCTACTTTCTGACAGAAGATCCACGAAAGAAAGTGAAGCTCGGAGAAGACTGCTGATGGACTACGCATGGAGTGTATGTGCACATCAGATGGCGTTCTACGATGGGCATGACATAAAGCCGATTGAAGAGTTCGTCAAAGAGTTTAGGGGTGTAGACAAGAAGCCGCTCTGCTGGCTGGAATACGATGGCTTCTCAAAACAATGGAAGCTTTGGCAGATGAACGGACATAGGAGTGACCACTCTTATCCACAGACTATCTTTGAGAACAATTATGTCATCAATGAAGGCCCGTATGAAGGCATTGTAGTCATTGGTGAGAAAGCTTTCAATGCTAAATACTACAAAGAAGATCCAGTGAAAAGGGAGAAGCTAGCAGCTGAATCTAATTTTATTGGCAGATAGTTTACTTTTCTCCAGAGCTTGTTATAATTGAAAATAATTCAAATAAACTATTGGAGTTTCAAATGCAGCATAGTCAGAAGAAGAACGCCTCCATCAAACTTTGTGACAACGATGGATGCTACCGCGAAGAAGATCAGAAGAAGTGTGGCAAGATTCTCTACCGTAAGAAGACGAGACGTCTGCTCCAGCATATGCTGCTTACAGAAGTCGAAAAGAAGGATGAAGCATGAACGTAGAAGTACAGATTGACGGCAATTGTCCAGAAGCTCTAAGAACAACTCATACATATGCATTTGCTCTAGCTTCAGAAGTCTCAGCTAAAATGAATGGAGATGAGTACTCTGCTGAGATGTTTAGAAGAGTGCGTGAAGCTGCTGAATACTTCTGCAAAGGAAGATTCGACATGGTTGGAGACACCTACAATCTGTGGACGTTGCTCAACGACTTCCTTTGCTGCTCATTTTCAGACATCATCAATCCGAATGAGAAGCAGAAGCTCTTCTTCCCAGTAGATCCACGTGAGAAGATAACGGAGTGCATGTGCTACATGGAAGACACTGGCTTTGACGTTGAAGTCAAAGAGTACATTGAGACAATCTGGAAGAAGTTCCCAGATCTTGACTACAGATGCAAATGGACGTTGGAGAAAGACGACGGCTTTGGAATGCCAAAGTTCATCATAAAGATTGTGGAGAAGCATAATGCCTGAGCAGATAGCGTCAATTATAACGACATTAGAGTTCATGGACTGGATTGCAGAAGCTTACAACAAATCTGTAGAAGAGTTTGAGAAGATAGAGCGTGCTAAAGACTTCGCCAAAGTCCTGGAGTTCAACAGACCAGAGTTCAGTGTAAAGATGCAGCTAATCTATGAGCCTACTAACAAAGGCTTTTGCATTCTGTGCTCAAGGACCGATCGTCAGCTGTGCAAAGACTACGAATGCAACAACAATACGGCAGGCCTGTGGTGGAAGATAGACTTCAAAAGCAATGTGCCAGGCATCAAGGACACTGACTTCAAATCTAGAACAGCGATAGATGCAGTTCAGTTTGTCAGGACGATGATTCTTAGCTATGCTTTAGGTAGAAGAATTGGACCACTGACTTTCAATACAGGAGAAGCAAGATGAACATCTATAAAGTAGAGCGTACAGATGATGCAGATGTCGGAGAGTTCTACGAGTTCGTCTGCCTGGCTTCAACAGTCGCAGAAGCTAGAAGGCTGGACCCGGAGACTGGCATGTGGATGTTCGTAGATGATGAGAACAACTTCGTGGTTAGATCCGGGAAGCCAATGAGATGGACGAACAGCCTGAACAACATCAAGGTTACGATGCTCGGCGTAGCTGTAGAGAGTCTTCGTACCGTCACCACATGCAAAGACGGCTCGGAAGTGCAAGTAGAGTTTCTAAATGCGCCTTCAGTTCTAGCAGCAAGTGTCATGGAGTAGCAGATGCATTCAGAGTTTGAGAAAGCTAAATATATGTTCAAGGTGGCGAGGAAAGATGAATCTAAAGCTGTCAGACCTTGGGTAGATGTAGTGGACTTCATCTGCATCGCTAGCTCTGCTAACGAAGCTATGCTCTGGCATCCAAGCGGAGAGCTGCTGGAAGTAGACGAAGCCGGGAAGTTCATTGGAAGCACGGTTGGCTGGGTGAAGTCACCGAACGAACTGGAAGTAGTGAAGCTCAGCGTAGATCCAGTAGTAGACGTTATGACAGACAAAGGAAGAGAGATCAGGCTAGTGCCCGGACCATTCTCTGTCAATTATGTGTAAGGAGCAAAGCTAATATGCCATTCTTTGATGATGAGTTTTACAGAAGCAGATTCAAGAAAGAAGCTGAGTATCTACCATGGATTTTCAAATGGATGACGGATAGAGACTTCGACTACGGAAAAGCAGAAGACTCTAGACTAATGCAGGTGGCGATGCTAATTCTACAGACACATGGATTGACAATCGCAGAGTACAGCTGGGAGCTCTTTGGGCCAGAGAAGCTCTACTCAGATGAGCTGCAACGCGATCTGCATGAGCAGACAGTCCAAAAGGTAGAGCCATTGAACGCAGATTGCATGGAGCTAATCAGATTTGTTGGTAATGAGCTAAAAGGCAGATCCACAGAGTACATTGAAATCCTCGGTGCTATCTACTACTTATGCTACCACTACTTTAGCAGCAGACAAGCGAAGCAGGAGACATTCGGCAAAGTGGCGAAAATGCTCGGAATTCCAGTCATGGACTCTGAGCTCAGCATCAACTGGGACTTTGAGAAAGCTTGGAGAGCAAGCAGTAGATTGATCGCAAGGAGAAATGTCTAATGGTAGATGACAAACTCAAACTAGCTACTGACAGTTTTAAGTTCGTGCAGCATAGATGCAGAGACTGCGCATGGAAGTACTTCGACGAATGCACAGTCAATCCGCCAACGCCAATGTTCGACGGTAGAGACAAAAGCATAGAGTACGTCAGACCAAGAGTAGAAGACGCCGACAGAGCCTGCAGATTCTGGATAAAATCTAATGATTAGTTTACTTTTATCAAAAGCCTGTTATAATTTTTAAAAATAGGAAAACAATCTATGAGACACTACATCGCTAGAGTAGAGATCAACTGGGCTGACGAAATTGACTTCAGCTTCATGAGCGTGGTGGATGAAGACACCAAACGTTACTTCAACGAATTAATCAATAGGTGGCGTAAAGAAGCGCCAGATGAAGAACTCTACGTTAGCTTTGGATCCAATGAATCTGGTGAGTACTCCGTTGACTACATTGACGAAGCTGTAGACTTCCAGGCGATAACGGAAGAAGACCGTCAGACATTGGAGAGACTTAAGCTTACGCGAGTTGGCAGAGACAGACTTGGATGGATGATGGAAGACATTGAGGAAATGCTGGAATCCAAGAAAGACGACTACGACGAAGACGCAGCTCTGAAAGAAGACGATGTAGAAGAGGATGAAGACGAATGAGATTCGATGAGCTAAACATAAAAGAGATAGAAGAGTTCAGAAAAGCTGAGAAGTTCTACGTCGTCTACAGTCCAGCAGAAGGGCAGTATGAAGTAGTAGAGCTAGACAAAAGCGAAGTAGAGTTCACTGAATACGGAGAGCCTCAAGCTAAGCAAGAACCAGAGAAGTACAAGGAGTCATACTGGTTTGACGACAGCCAGGAAGCTGCAGAGTTCATAACGAAGCTCCATGCTCAGGACAAACTAATCAAGGATCTCCGAGGAGCAGTCGCAAACGCTGAGCAGCTACTCAGTGAAATAGAGAAGCGCACTGGCAAAAAGACACCAGACATTGACATAGAGAGGATGTTAGAATGAGTGAAGCAGAAAGAGTCTCGTTGCTACAAAAGCTGACTAAACTATTGGAAGTTGTGACTAGCTGGTCAGAGTCAGAGACGGAAGCACCAATTGAAGTATGCAAATGGATTGATGAGCTTCGTCTAGCGATTGGCAGGAACAATAGAATGAAATGGTATTGCTCAATTGGTGGGACATCTGCAGAAGCAGAGTACCCTAGCTTAGCAGTCTTCAACGCTATCCTTGCTCATACTAGCGGATTGGTGGAAGACAACACTACAAAGGAGTACCACAGACAATGAAGCAATTGAAGTTCTTTGCAGTAGCAGCAGTAGTTGTCTGGCTGCTAATCTATCTGATCTATGCGTACGTCTAAGGAGAATAGCTAATGAGACTATCGAAAGCGATGCTACTCTGCGACACGTTGATGGATGTCTACAACGAAGTGACTAGCAGAAAGCTAAAGCAATACAAGGAGACAGACCAGAAGAATGGCTACACAATAGATTGGAAGTTCAACAGCGATAAGAGCAGCTCCAAGCTAAAGGTAGAAGCAGATGGCCTGTCATGGACGATGGAGTTAGATGGAGTAAGACCAGTGTTCGCCACAATTCGTAAGAAGATATGGAAAGAAGCTACAGTAGAATTGACTGGAGATAGTCTATGATAGCTCTGCTAAAACTAATACCAATAGTCGCGTACATCTGTGGACTCTACGGAGCTATCATGCTGGTGGTGGAAAGCTACGATATGTTCGTCGCTGGCTCTAGACACTGGAATGAAAACAGGACAAATGCAAAGCTAGAGAAGATCGCTGCAATTCTAATGCTAGTGTTTTCGTTTAGCTTCATATATGTTGGAAGCAAAGTGCTTTGGATGATACTCACCGAGCCCTAAAATGCTGTAATAGAAGTAGAATGAGAGAGTGATAAACTACGGCACAACGAAGTAGAAGTTAGAAGTTAGAAGTTCAACTCTTAAAGTTAGTCTCTTAAAGTTTGTTCCTTGAATTTTATTTAGTAGAATTCTATGATTTTTTCCTTCTAAATACCTCTATATGGCATTCTAGTATAGCCATAGTTGAAAATGGGCATTCTTGAGCCGGAAAAAATTTTTCATCTGGCCAGCTCCAGAAAAATGTGTGTCTCCAGTTTACTTTTCCTTTTTACTTGTTATATTCTCAATATAGATAGGACTCTAAAATGCTAACGACTTCAGAACTGATTTATTTAAAATTTAATGCATGGGTTTGCACTAACTTCTCTATCTCTATTTCAGATATTGAAGTTGAAGATCCAGAAGACATCAACGGTAGTCTTCAGATTAAGATTGGCAGAGATAGAAGCAAGCCTTTGTACGAGACGAAGCAAGGACTGCCTTTATACTATCTCGCCATGTGGTTCGCTTACAATTGGTGGAGACTGAACTACGAAGAAGAGATTGAAGAAGATGGAGAAAATGCGTCATTTGACTGGGAGATGTCGCATAGGATGACTGCTGTAGGGAAAGGCTGCATTTGGCCAGATCTTGTCTTCATTCCAAAGTTAGATGAGAATATGATGGTAGTCATTGACAACGCCAATCATAAGTCATACATGCTCGACGTTGAGATGTTCAAAGACAAAGTGACAGAGTTTATCTACGATGTTCTATTAGCGATCCCAGACAGTGAGCGCTTCGGTTCAAGTCTTCATAAGCTGTGGGCAGCTGTGATGGAAGACCGTGGAGACGTAGATATGAAGAAACAGAGGATCGCTGAAGCTGTTATGCATAAAGACCCGGAAGAGGATTTGTGAAAGATGCGAAGAATGACGTTTGCGAAAGCCATAGAGATCTGTGACGAATTGGAAGACACTTTTGAATTTCTTTCAAAGTCGCCAATGACCAGAGAGCTGTCTCTATACTACAAGAACATTTATGAGCCAAAGGATTGGAAGTTTTGGAAGCCTCGTGTTAGAAGTTTCAACATCACATTGCACTATTCGGAGTTCTCAAGTGATGGGATCGCGTTTAAGAAGCGATATGACATGGAAGTGTTCATATATGAGAATGACGTAGAGGTGGCGTTCATCAAGGAAGGGACGTTGGGGACTTTGAGGGAGCTGATTGACGAAGTTAAAGTAGATGTCATCAAACGTGCGCTTGGTGACAACGTTTTGAAAGAGCTGCAAGGAGCAAGGAAGTGGTATGAGTGAAGCGCTAGTGAATGACACGTTGTATGTGCTGTTGAAGAATCTATATCCGTCAGTGTCCGGACCTACGTCGAACATTGCTTGGTTTGTGCTTTTCTGCATTGTGACTTTGATTCTATTTGGCTTGATTCTGTTCATCGTCAAAGAGACGGCGAAAGACTACTTTAGCCAGAAAAGAACAGATGATGTGCCAGGAGCTTGCATCTGCGTCTTCGTCTTGGCAGTGTTCATTTTCGCAATTTCTTTCATCAGCGTTGGCATTTGGAAGTCTTATAAGATCAAGAAGCTGGATGCGTTGATAGAGAAAGTCAGTGAAGACAAAGAGGCCGCTGAAAGAGTAGAGAAGATCAAAGCAGAGCTGGTAGAGCTTAACAAAGACGTTATGAGATTTAGATGATGAATTTTTGGAAGAACTTTAAGACAGAAGAGAAGATTCTTGCTGTCATCATCATTGTGATTGCGTTGATGATGCTGGGAAGCATCATATTGAAGTGGAGTATGTAGATGAAAATCAATCTTGAAGCATTTAATAGGAGGAAGTATGAATCCAAAGACAGCATTTAGATGGTTTGTTCTTATTATGTTGATGCTCTGTGTCATTCTGCTCATCGCTAGACAGCGACACGTGAGACTTCGAGCAGAAGAGATGCGCGCTACGAATTCAAAGACGGACTGGGTTGTTTTAGACGTCGATTGGCCAGTTAATAGTGGAGCTTTTAAGCTGAAGGCGAAAAAGATAGTGTTTGAAGATCATCAGTACATTCTTTTCAATGGTTACAGCAAACTTGGCGTAGTTCATGACCCAATGTGTGACTGCTACAGTCCTAAAGGAGAAAATGAATAATGGGCAATACTTTATGGCAATTGTTTATTAGTATTTTGTTGTTAATAACTTCAATAAACTCAATGATCATCAGTAATGAGAAGAAAGCTGCAAAGAAAGAGTTAGCAGAAATGAAAATTGAGTTCAACAAACTTAAAGAAGAGAATGCAAACCTCAAAGGCAGGCTTTCTAATATGACTCAGACAAAGACGGTTACGATTGATGGTCATGAGTATGTTGTCGTTGTCAAAGACGGTGAGCCTTCAGTTCTGACACATAGTGAAAACTGCAAATGCCATCAGACGAGTGAGGAAAGTAAATGAAGATTTTATCTGCATTAGTTTTTTGTCTTTTATGTGTATCTTGCCGCAATTTTGTCAAAACACCTACTGACATTAGTGTTTCAGATGCAATATGCGTAAAAGTCAAAGACATTACAGCTTATGGTTATATGAAGAAAATTGAATTTGATGGGCATCGTTATATACTTTTTGCAGATCGTAACGGTAGAGCAATGTCACATGATCCTGACTGTGTATGTAAATTTAAGTACAAATAAAATGCATTAGGAGAAGCAAAATGAAGAAACTTATCGTCTTAGTGATTATGATGTGCGCGAGTTTGTTTGCATTGGATTTGGACAGTACGACTTACGAAATTAAACGTGCTACAATTGATGCAATCAAAGGTAGTGATATGACAGTGATCGTTGATCTACTCAAGAAAGCTGAGCAGGCGGATTTCAAAAAGCAACAGTTTATTGTTTGTGCAATCGAGCAGGGTTTCAATCATCCAATGACTGAAGTTAAAAAGAAGTCTGCGCTTGCAGTCGAACTACTTCGACTTGGTGATTATTCACTTCCGTTGAACATCATCAAACATGCAGGCGGAAAGTGGTCATTGCAGATTTCAACGAATGTTAAAGCAGCTATTCCACGTGGAGCTGTAGAGAAGCCAACTCTTAGTACAAATCCAGCTGCAAATAACCGTTAGTAGAAATTAATTTGAAAGGGTGGTTTTTGCCACCCTTTATTCGTATATGGAGTAGACATCTATGATAACAGAAGATCAAATGAAATTTGGCGAGTTTACTTTTCATGAAAACATGTTATATTTTAATATAAAATAAGGTGTTTCACAGATGAAAACGATGAATGCGAACACAATCATTTATTCATATTTGGCCGCAGTCGGATTTATAATTCTTGGGTTTCTGTCGATTTGTGGTGAATTGATTATCTTTAGAGGTTCAGTGTTTCCAACTGCTGGCGTAGTTGTATTTGTACTTGGATTTGTTTTACTTACATATACTGTTATTTTTGGTGTGGTGACAAAGAAAAGAGACGATGACGAATGAATTTTGAAAAATTCAGAAATGATAATTATTTTTCGGTATGCAATTTAAGAGATCATTACATTGATGCAGTACTGCCAACAGGATTTTATTCGGCTAAAGCAGAATTTATTATTAACGAAGTCATTAAAAGAATGGATCTTGTTAATTCTGAATTTAAAAGTATTGGAACATTGCAGTATTCTCTTAAAGTAGTCCCACAGTTAAAGTCATTAATTAAGACTTTGCATGGTGATGGTGATCTTAATCCGACATACAGTTTTGCATTAGATACTTGCACTGTTAGAGATTATGATGGGCAGATCTATCTTTTGTTTAAACATGATGCTACGGCGTCACATCAAGATGTCATTACAGATTTTTCTAGAATTTTGTCTTGGAAATCACATGAAGAAAAATTGAACTGCTATTTTGATAGTACAATAAAACGACTTACAAGAAATGATCAATACTCTAAATTAAAAGTTGATGATGCTGTCTTAATGAAGCACGCATTAAATGGAGACATAAAAGCGCCAAACTTTGTCGGAAAATCATTCAATCCAATTGAAGCATCTTTTTATGAAGAACTTGTAAAATATGCAGCAGGAATACAAAAGATGATGGAAGCGATAGTTACGACAAGTTATGGTTATAATCATAAGTTATCAAAAGGTGCGCGTGACAGTCTTGAACAACAGAATAAGCTTCTTATAAATGCACATAAAGAAATTGAAGAATTTTTAGAGAAGAGAGATGAAGAATGAAAAGGAGAATGTATAAATGATTATAAGTATGATATTTTTGCTGATTTCATTATTAAGTTTGCTAGTTGGTGCTGTCTTCACGATTTGTGGTAGTATTTGGAATGATGCTAGTGATATGAAAACTGTTGGTAAGAATATAATGTTGGCTTCAGTACTTGCAGGATATTTTGTAGCATTACTTTTCACCGTTTTAGGTTGTTTCGGATTTCCTCCAATGTCTTGTTACAGTTGTGATAAAGAAGGAAGTGAGTACAAATTCATCATTTTATGTAGAGATTGCGCTAAGCAACATAAGTATGTAGATCCAGAAAAGAAAGATGCTAAATCTAACTGATAAAATAGAGCAGACAATCGACTTGGATGATATGGTCAATAGTAGTAATCGTGTCTATAAGATTTGGCTGACGGGGCTTTATTCAAGAACCTCTGAGTTTCTTTTAAATCAGTTGATTCTTAAAGTGCATTGGCTAAGACAGATCACAAGAAGAAATGAGCAGAGGTATGTATTTCAGTTCATTCCACAAGCATACGGTTTGAAGAAACGTGTGAAGAACACACCTGAAGTAGACTGCAGAATTAAATCTAAAGACATCTTCGCTGATTACGATTTCTGCTTTCGTCAAGTCACTACAAGAGATAAACTTGGACAGATTGTCATTCCTTTAGCAGAAGACGCTGATGAAACTAAAGATGACATTTATGAAATAAAGTTAAGAGAATACTTTAATGATTATTTTAAAGCATTTCCAAGAAAAGACTGTCCTGAAGTGACAAAAGAAGATGTTGGAGATATGCATAAGCTTTGGAGATGCTTATTTGAAAGAGATGAAAACGAAGATTATTCTGACTTGATTGGAACACCACTAAATCCATTTGAAGCAACACAAGTTTTTGAATTTCAGAAGCGACTTATTGATTTAAATAAGCATTTGTTAGACTGTACATATAATGACATTAATACTGGAACTGCTAGTGTTTACTGCAATTTAATGGAAGAGCTTTTTGAAGAGATTGATATTTTTTATGCATTAAGGGAGAAAGACGATGCTAGTGTCTGACAAACCATTTGAAATTCTTTTGGATGTTGATGTAATTAACAAAAATCCAATTTATCATGTTGGTTATGTCATCTGCACTGGACTGTATTCATATAAAGCGATGATGATGCTGAATTATGTCTTAATGACAGTTCACAATAAAATTCATAATAAGTTCAATAAAGAAGGTCACTTACAGATTCTTCCACAAATGTATTCATTTACATTAGGCGCCAATAACACAGTTGGTTCACTTTCATTTTTTAGATGCACTACATATAATAAGTATGGAGAGATTGTCATTCCACTTAGAGCGCCAGAAATAACATACAGCGGACAAACCGAGGCAGATGTTTGCATCAAATTATTCAATCATTATTTTGTAAGATTCATGGATGAGTTTCTGAAGTCAGATAGATTTGTCAATGAATGTGGAGAAGCGATGAAGATGACATTGACAAAACAAGACTTTTTCAATCTTTTCAATGTTCTTTTCAATAATGAAAGAGATGTTGATTTGATCGGTGCACCACTGAATCCTTTTGAAGAGCATGATTTTGCAAAAGCTGTTGGCAAATGCAGTTCTGTTAATTTGAAATTCTATGACAATCAAATAAGCAAAGGCAATAGATTCAAATCAAAGAAAAATGCTAAGTCAATTTATGACAAATTATATAAAGTTGTTTCAGCAGTTGACAATATGAAAAAGATGCATGATGGACTGATATGATAAGACTTAATTGGAGACAACCTAAAAAATTAACTTCAATTGATTTGCCAATCTTAGAAGTGAAGACCGGGTTTTATTCAAAAAAGGCATTTGAGTTGTTTACGAATGTGCTTAATAGTGAAAAGACTTATGAATTCATGGCAAGTCCAGTATACGGTCTTCGTGTAAAAATTGTTGAGCTTTTATCTACGGCGGTGCATTTAAAAGACTCACCTTCAATTTATGCAATTCCAGATGAAGTTGGTGAGACGACGATTTTTCTTAAATCATTTTATGCAATGCATCCAAATCTTCCAAACATAGGTTCTGTAAAGCTGTACATTAAAGAAGTCATTGACGCTAACATAACAAATGACCTTAATTATACTGAAGAAGACTGTGAATTGATTCGTCTTAAGTATTGGTTTGATTCAGGTGTAGCAAAGTCCAAGCCTGAAGATTATAAAGACCTTATTGGAATTCCGTTTAATGTATTTGAGTCAAAAGTTGCAGAAGATTTGATTGATGAATATTTTAAATGCAGAAGTGAATTTTGGCATGGTGATTGGACTATAAAGAATTCGGAGATTGTTAATTGTGATGATCTGATGTTTAGACAATTGACTGCTTATAAAAAACTTAAGGATATGCTAAAATGATGAGACTTGGAAAAAGACTACTTGCAGAACACGACATAACTGTGCCGTATCCAAGAATGAATATTGTTGAAGTCAAAACTGGTCTTTACTCCAAAAAGGCGTTTTCATCATTTACTGTATTGTTTGATGAAAATGTGGTGAAAAAATTTGAAGGTAGCGTTGCTTCATCAATTCACAATTTTAAATTGTTTCCAATATGTAGATTTAAGATGCCAGGAGTTGGTGCTACATACATAAATGAAGATGGCGAAGTCTGCATAGCTCTTACAAGAGAAAATGGTCTTGGCATTGGATTTGAAAAACTTGAAGATGTTCAACGTTTTCTTTTAGAAATATTGCATAGAACACGTAATGTTGCTGCAAGTACATTTGATGACAACATTTGGAAAATTGCAGCCAGAATGATAG
>JAEEGL016903680.1_pt1 | contig 23935 bp, 18 predicted proteins | sample 9134231 | NCBI WGS metagenome assembly JAEEGL01 (sample SAMN16246548, study PRJNA631951) | gut metagenome | biome: gut microbiome; feature: rumen; material: fiber-attached | host: Bos | place: Iran: Karaj | collected 2018-10 | reverse complement strand
CGAAACAGTTCACAATAAATTAATGGATTTATTTAAAAAGTACCTTTTGATCGGCGGGCTTCCTGACGCTGTTAATAGTTATTTAGAAAGCAAAAACATGGAGAGGTTGATTATTTAATTGATGATTACAACAATCTTTCTACAATCCCTCTTGTAATTAAATCAGGCAAAGACTACACTATCCATAGCGCAATCAACAAATTTGTTTCGAACAAAGACTATAAAGTTAATAAAGGGTATGTATTATCTAACGAACGAGTTGTATATCAAAAAAACAGCATTATATATTTGCCAATTTATTATATTATGTTTTTCCAAAACAACTAGGTAGTTCGGGAAGTATAACTCATGGTTAACCAAAATAAGAAATAGCAGCTCCTATATATAAATCATAGGAGCTGCTTTTGTTCTTTTATTGAAATACTTTAAGTAGTATTATCAATGATTAACTTATTGTTTTTCCAAAATTGGAGCATCAACAAGAGTTACCCTATCTACTTTTGTCTTTTCTTAAAACATCTCTATTTTCCGTCTTTGGAAGCATTGGAGTATCAATAAACATTCTTGTAAATATATCATTATCCTTTAAGAAGAAATAATCTAATGCACACATAATTAGTAGAACGAATATGAAAGATATTATTGTTACCGCACATTGATGTAAGCATATTGCAATTAGCGCGAAGACAAATAATACTTGAGATAAGCACATGCCTATGAATGTTAGTAATTCCATCTTTTCATATAAGCAATCTAATTTGCACTTAGTTACAAGTTCTTTTAAGAATCCATATCTTAAGATAATATATAAACAAGCAAATAGCAATTCTAATATCATAAAGATGAATACTATCCAACCGACACAGAATCCATGGCTTGTTTTTTCTACAATAGCAAATTCAGATAAACTAGCTACTTCGACAATTACATTATTTCCATCAATTGTTACATCGTCTATTACATCAATAGATCCATCACCATGAATATGTAATACACTTAAGCCCTTTGTTTCAACACCTTCTGGAATTGCCATATGAATTTTAATCTTCATGCCTTCCTTGATGTCTGAAGGTTGAATTTCTGTATCAACGCCGTTTACTGTTTGAATTAACTTAACATCATAAATCTTGACAATCTTTTGTGTTTTCTTAATCAATTTCTCTAGAGCCTCTGGGCTTACATTAGATGGGGTTACATCTGTTTTAACTTCAACTATTAGATTAACGTTTCTTGGAACGCCTCTTCCTTCTGTCTCAATTGTTACTCCACTTTCATCATCTGTAACTACTGATCTTGTGGCATCGACATCCATTTGGTCATATGTATTGAATGCATCTTCTAACTTATCTTTAACTTCTTGAGGAATTAAAGCTTTTTCTTCTTCTATTAGGTTATTATACGCCGCCATAGCATTGTCAATCTTTGTTTTAGATGCTTCATCATATGAAACTGTACCAATATCATTAACCTTACTTGTGATGTCATCTCTGATCAATCCATGGAACTCATCTACAATATTTTCGAAATCATCTTTTACATTATCAGGAATTAAAGCTTTTTGCTCTGGAGTTAATTTGTTATATGCTTCCTTTGCTTTTTCAATCTTTCCCTTATCTTCTGTTTCCAAAGAAACATTGTCAATATCATTGATTAAATCCATTACACCTTGAACTTCATATTGATCTTCTGCGTCTTCGAGATTACCAATATTGTCTACTAAAGCCTTTTGAGCATCTGTTAAAGTGTCATAAACATCTCTTGCTGCATCAATTTTTTCTTTGTATGCATCAGTATGCTTTACATCAGCTGGATCTCCGATTGCGCTGATTAAATCCTTAGCGCCTTCGGCTTTATATCTATTAACAGATTCTTCATAGTCTGCTAATTCAGATGGAATTAGGCTTCTTTGACTTGGAGTCAATTTATCTACTACTTCTTTTGCTGCATCAATCTTTTCTTTGTATGCATCAGTATGCTTTACATCAGCTGGATCTCCGATTTGAGCAATCTTTTCTTTTGCTTCATCAGTCGCATATTTATCAATTGCATTTTCTAATGCTTGACGATCAGCTTCAGGAATTAAACCTTGTTGTGTTGATGTTAATTGATCATATGCTCCTTTTGCAGCATCGATAGCAGCTTTTGATGTTGGATATTCTACTGTTCCGATTGCATTAATTAAATCTTTAACTCTATCAGCAGCATAATAGTCATTAGCGTCTTCTAAATTCTTACGAATATCTGCTGAGATTTTCCCTCTTTGTGTTGCTGGCAATTGATTATAAGCATTGTTAGCTGCATCAATTGCGTCTTTAGATTCTGGAGATGTTACTTGTTTTGGATCTCCAATTGCGTTAATTTTATCAGTAACATCACTAGCAGCATAATCACCATATACATCTTCGGCATCTTCTAAATCGCCATAATTGGCAACTAATGCTTTTTGCGCATCTGTTAAAGCCTCATATGCGTCTCTTGCAGCATTAATAGCAGCGCTAGATGCTGGGTATTCTACTGTTCCGATTGCGTTAATTAGATCTTTTGCTTTATCTGCTGCTAAATAGTCTTCTGCATCAGATAAATCTTTTATCATATTTGGATCAACTAAGGCCTTTTGAGCATCTGTTAACTCTGATAAGGCATCTTTTGCATCTTGTATGGCTGTCTTTGATTCTGGAGATGTTACTTGTTTTGGATCGCCTATAGCATCCATTTTATCTTTAAAATCATCTGCAGCTAGATAATCTTCAGCATCTTCTAAATTTTTAGCATTTGAAATATGAGCCTTTTGAGCATCAGTTAAAGAGTCATAGAAACCTTTTGCGTTATCTATCTTACCAGTTGATTCTGGAGATGTTACTTGTTTTGGATCTCCAATATCTTTAATCAACTCTGCAGCTAATTGTAGTACTGCTGGCTCTAATTTATCTTTTTCTTCTTGTGTAAGTTGAGCTTTTTGCTCATCTGTCATCACGCCATATAATGCTTTTAGAGTTTTTATATCACTTTCTTTGCTTAAATCTGTTATTGGAAGAGTTATTCCACCAATTAATGATTTATATAAACCAACAGTAGAATTATTAGTTACTTCGTTTAAATTGCTTATTGCATTATTAATTTGCTCTTCTGTTGCACTTCCTGTTTCAAAAATATTATTTGCACTGGAAATTGCGTCGTCAAGATCTGTTGTGTTAAGACCGCCGTTATACAATAAATTTCTATTATATCTTGCTGTATTTAAAGTTTCTTCTAATGCAGTTTTATCATACTTATCAATTCTGACATAGAAATAGTTTTGTATTGTTGCGTAATGATCTGTATCTTCTGGTGTAACCCTATAAGTTACTGTATAAGTATATGTATCCTTTTTCTTTGGGATAGCAGTGCTATATGAATCAAGATCAACCTTGTATTCAATTGTTGATTGAACATTAGGATTTTCAGGAATATCACCAGGAACTATTAACTCCTGCTCCTCGCCTGTGTATAACAACTTCTTTGGTAAAGGTGCAATATAGTCAGGAATAGCTTTTTCTATTTCAAAGCTTCCGTGCATAACGATTGTATAATCGTAATCACCAACGATAAAATCTTCATATCTAGCTTCATTTGAATTTCTGAAAGAATATACACCAAAGCCCCCTACTTCATAATATGAAGTAACTGTAACTCTGCTTTCTACCAAATCGTATAACGACCCTTCTGTTAAATATTTGCTTGAATATAATACCTTATGTTTATAATCTTCTGGCGCAGGAACTGGATCATTGTAATGCATTTCATATTCTAAATAAGCATTAATATGAATTGGAGTTTTTGCAATATACACCACATTACATCTTCTTGTTGAGTCATCTGGATCGAATTCTATATCCTCCATATGCTCATATGTTCCTTTTGCAATAGCATAATCAGAAGTGTAATCATTCCATAAATATGTAGGATATTCAACTATACTATCTCTTACTCTTGAATCATAATAACTTGAATCTGTTGTTAACACATATGGAATTCCTATATATCCAGCACCTGAACATTCAGTCACAATCTTACCAACAACCGCATTAGTACGACCATAAGCAATAAATGCCTCAATGCCTTGCTTTATAGTTATTCCTTCATCTGTTTTAATGCCAACATTTTCTATACCTATTTGCGTACTATAATCTGACTTGTAATAGCTATTTGCTATTACTTTTCCGCCAAGTACTGTCATAGATTTAGCATAAATACCAATTGTTTTTCCGTCTTGATTTATGTCTCCAGCGGTAACATCTAGATATCCTCTCTCTAGGGTAACATTGCCTTCGCAATAAATACCATAGGCATTTTTAGATTTTCCATTTGTTGCTTTAATCCTTAAACCGTTATGATCCCAATCTCCATTTGTAGTAAATTTTAAGTTTCCTGTTGAATAAATGCTGTATCTTGTTAATTCATCTCCTGAATTTTTATTATCTATAGAAGATTTCCAACACATTCTAATAGTTAAGTCTGCTAATTCTGAACGAATTCCTGCATCCCAAGAAGGCGCCTCGATTTCAAAATATACGTTATCATATCCCGCTGAATTTGTTAATATTAAAGTATTAGCTTGTCTATCATATTGATATCCGCGATTTGTTCTTGTAACAGAAGTACTTCCAACTGCGACAATATGTCCAGCTATATACAAGTCTAATTCTGGCAAAAATGTTGGATATTTTGCATTTTCCTTCATTTCCCACGTATTTGTAAAATCCCAAAGCTTAAGATAGTCTTCATTTACTGTAAAGCTGGTTTTATCTGCAAACCAAGCAGCATCATGACCTTCAGCTCTTTCATCAGTAGCAGATCCTGCAATCGTTAAATAACAGCAACCTGAAATTGAAGAAGATGAACCTAATTCCGCGATAACGGCAAAAGTACTTGTAGAACCTGTTACGCTGTTATAATTAAAACACTTACGGACATCTACAGCCCCTGCTGTTTTTCCAATGATTCCACCCACATTAGTAGAAGTTGATGTTACTGTTATAGCTCCGTCGTTATAGCAATTCTCAATGTCTACTTTTAAAACGTGTTTATTGTTATTATAATCCCACGTTTGTGAGCCGCAAGCGGAGCCTACAATACCACCAACATTATATCCATTACCAGTTGCCGTAATTGTTGCATGGTTACTGCAATCTAATATCTTTAATAAACCAGAAGTTGCATTACCTACAATTCCACCAACTTGGCTACCTGAAGTAATTGGCAAATAATTATGACAATTAACAATCTTTATTTCAGATTGATACCTACCCTCAAGCCATCCAACTATACCACCAGTGTCAGAACTTGATACAATTCCGTCACCTTCTACAGTCAAGTTCTTAATTTCTGTACCGCTATTGCAATATGTAACATTTGCAAAAAAGCCAACATGCCCAGTAGATGGCTCGTTAAACTTAATGCCAGATACTGTATGACAGTTTCCATCAAATGTTCCTTTAAATGGTTTATCGTCCGAGCCAATTGGATCCCAATCACCTGTTAGAATTATATCGTCATTCAATACCGCATGCTTTTCTGCACCAGTAGCGTTTACGATATCTCTAAATGTTCCTAATTCGTCTGCTGTAGTAATTAAATACGGATCTGTTTCAGAACCTGAACCTTGACCGCTCCATGTTGGTACTGGAGTGTCTGCGTAAACCTCTCCATTATTTATTGTAGTTTCAATCGTTGTTATTACCATTAAACTGCATATGATTACTGCAATTGATAAAACAACTACCACTAGTAAATTTTTAGTCTTTGAATTCATAATGTCTCACCTCTATAAAATTTGAGCTATAATAAACTCCCCTATACCACTGTTTTAACATAGATATACGGATAAAACTAAAACTCTTCAAAAATAGAAGAATTATTGGCACTATATTTATAATGATAATTTATCTAATCAAGTGCAATATGAGGAATAAAGATTAATTGAGTACTTTATCATGTCTGCAGCAGAAATGAAAATGTTTGCTTTATGAGGTCTAGCGATGATTAACACTTGATTTTTTACAAAAAAAAAGGCACATCGCCTTTTTTTAGCGACATGCCCTAAAATTCACTTTTAAAATAATTATTTTAATCTTTCAATCATTTCCCACATAGCTTTTGCTGAATTAAAGTTTGTTGGGATAATATCTGCTGGAGATATTACAATATCAAACTTGTCTGTAATTTCTGCAACGATTGACATAATATCAAGAGAATCTAATATTGCATTATCAATAAGTCCTTCTTCTGTATTAAAGTCAACATCTGGTTTAATCTCTTCTAGTAGTTCCAATAATTCTTCCATTTTTTCATTTCTCCTTACATATTAATTGTGTATGTTTTAATAGTATCTCTAATCAGTTCTAGATTGCCATCCATATTTCTTTTATATACTTTTGGCATATTTCTACTTAAGAACAAATAAATACCCTCAGTAATAGAATACGCTCCAACATTTAAAAACACAAGAGTGTCCCCAATCTTGGCATCATGCAATGGGAAGTTTCTAACAAGAACATCAGCAACAGTACACAATGAACCGCATATAGTCCAATTCTCTTCTACCCCTGTTGTTTTCTCTATTACAAATGGGGCCTTCATTGCCATCATTTGACCAAAATAATTCAAATGATTAATGCCACCATCAACAATGCAATATTTAACGCCTTTTGTTTCTTTTTGATCTACAATCTTTGTGTGGTATTCGCCGCAATATGCTGCAATAAATCTACCCATTTCTAAAGTAATATGTTTTCCTTCAAACTTGGATAAACCCATCTTTAAATTATTTAGCATTTCAGCATCATCTATTGGAGCATCTGACTTGAAATAATTAACTCTAAGACCAGGACCATATTCAAAATTTTGGAAGCTTATATCGTATTCGCTTTCTATCTCTTCTGTGAATTGCGCTAGATAATCTAGTTCTTTATCTATTTGAGCATCCTTCTTTTGAGTTCCAGTATAACTTTGCAATCCTAAGATGTTTAAATTTAAATCTTTTCTATTTTCAAGAATAGATTTTATAACATCTTCATCCATTCCAAATTGATTACCACCGCTTAATCTTAAATACACATTTAAAACTAATTCATTCTCTTTTGCCTTTCTATTTAATAAATCAAGTTGATTTAAAGATTCTACTGTATAAATTGGTAAATCTTTGCATTCTTTAACGATATTTGAAATATCTTCTTCTTCCTTAAATACTCCAGACAATACAATCTTATCTTTTGGAACATTTAGAGCTTTGCAAATTTGATACTCACCTGGAGAACATACCTCAAAAGCATCTGCTACATTGATTAAATCTTTAACAAGAAATGGATTTGCTTTCATTGCATAGCAAATAGAGATCCCTTTTAGATTATCCTTAATCATATTTACTCTATCTACTAACTTCTTTATGTCAAACACAAATGCAGGTGTATCAATTAAAGCATTATGCATTATAGATCATACTCCTTTGCTAGTTTCTTTCTATCTGTTTTTCCGTTCTCTGTTAAATCAAACTTTTCTACTTTTTCGAACTTACCTGGGATCATATATGCAGGCATAGAGATTCTTAATTCTTTAACGATCGTTGCGCTATCTACATCCCCCATATAGAACGCATAAATCTTTTCTTTTGTTTTACTAAACAATACAACAACTTTCTCTACACCATTGATCTTAGAAATTGCGCTTTCAATTTCACTTAATTCTATTCTATGTCCCATATACTTAATTTGGAAGTCCTTTCTTCCAATAAAGCATAACTCACCTTCTTCATTATAGTATCCTAAATCGCCTGTTCTATAGATTGGTTCAATGTATCTTGTATTTAAAGGATTTTGAGTAAATGCCTTATCTGTTTCGGGTTTTCTACTATAATAACCTAATGAAAGGGCTGTACCAGAAACACAAATTTCACCATGTTCATTTACCTTTGTAACTTCCTTATCTTCCTCATCAAGAAGTATTATTCTCTCATTCTTAAATGGCTTTCCTATAGGTAAAACATCTTTAGTAAACTCACCATTCTCTGTTATGTAGTATGTACAATTACATGTAATCTCTGTAGGTCCATAAACATTTACGAACATTGTATCAGGCATTGCCTTCTTCCATACGTTTAGTTGCTTAATAGGCATCAATTCTCCACTAAATAAAACCTTCTTTATGTCTTGTGGAATCTTATATTCAAAAGCTCTAAATGTAGATAATATGCATAATGCAGATACTGCCCAAATTAAAGTAGTAACCTTTCTTTCAATTAGATAATCAATTAAGAATGTTGGGAATGAGAACTTTGCTTTTGGAATAATTTCCATTGTTGCGCCAACCTTTATTGTCGAAAAAATATCCTTAACTGATACATCGAAATCAAAAGGAGCTTGATTACCAATTATTTCATCAGGGCCAATATTAAATGTTTCTGTAAATACATTAATAAAATCTATAACTGATCTATGAGAAACTGCAATTCCTTTTGGAGTTCCTGTTGAGCCAGATGTAAACATAACATAAAGAGGATCAACATCTATATGCTTCTCTCTAATACCATTCAATAAAGACTCGTTTAAAGCGCCTTCTTCAACTCTTAATACTTTATTTGCATCATATTCTGGAAGATACTTATCATAACCTTCTAGAACAATAACATAAGGATTATCTAGCGTTTCTAGAATGCTATTTAATCTTTCTTTTGGATGTCTAATATTTAGAGGAACATAAAAACAACCAGCATATATAATGCTGAAGAAACTTAGCACAGCATCTACACTCTTGTCACCAAGAACAGCAACTGGTGATTGTGGTTTTGTTTTTGACGCAATCAAACTACCAAAACTCTTTGCTTTCTTAACAAACTCACTATATGTGATACTTGTCTTTTCATCAGCGAAAATAACTTTATTAGGATATAAACTTGCGCTATTTTCTAGAAACTCAAGAACGTTTATATTATTCATTTTTTCCTCCATTAGGATAACCGTATTTATCACGGAAAGCCTTTAAGTCGTTTTCCCAAGCAGCGTATTTCTCTTCGCCTCTATGGTTTCCTACACTATAGTTATCTACTAGATATTGACCTAGATAATCAGACACTTTAGTTGCTCCGCTAAAGTTCATATGATCTCCAGCATCTTTTGTATCTACTGACCAATCTACGCCAACATCTATTAAATTCATATCAATAAAAGGTATATCGTTATGCTCTTTAACAAACTTCTCGATAGCATTATGTCTTGAATAGCTCCAATATATGGTTGAAGGAATTTCAACAAGCACTAGTTTGATACCTTTTTCATCGCATAATCTAACAATTTTTTCTAAATTTTTGACGCTGCTTTTTCTCATCTTATAAACGTCATCTGTCTTGTCCATACGTTTATTACCATCGCATGGTTTAATATCATCAGAAAAATTATAATTCTTATTAATAGATCTGCAACACTCGTCACCCTTTAAAACTCTTCTCCAATTAGCATGAGCGCCAAATATTGGGAATGCTCTACCTAATGTCCATTGGAATGCGAATCTTAATCTATTCTCTGCTTTATCATAGAAGAACTGATCTACATTTAACACCACAACCTTAGGTGTTTGTGTTTTTAAAACTTCATTTAAAATATCATATGCTTCTCTTGGAGATTGAGAAGTTTCAGCTAAGTTGTATGAGGCTATACCGTATTCTTCATACATTTCCATTGGTATAATTCCATACATTACACCGCTATGTCCAATATTTACAACATCAAGAGTATTAGCTTCCTCAACTGTAATACCTCTAATGTCTGTTGTTCTATATGAAGCCCTATCTAAAGGATTCTTTGGAGTCATAACAAAACCCACAACAAACAAAACGACATATGTTATTACTAAGAAAACAACAGCAGATATAACTTTTTTCCATTTATCACTAATATTGATATTCTTCATTAGAAACCTCCATAGATAAATGGGCTATTTGCGTATAAGCCTGCGCCATAAGCACCAAAGACAAGAACAGATAATAATAGAGCGATATAGATTGTCCATCTAATTGGTACTGCCTTTTCAGCAATGCTCACCCTAACATCTCCCTTCTTTTCGTTTAATACATCAACTACAACAAGTACAGCCATACTTAGAATTGCAATTATCATTTCCTTATAATCAATACCAAGTTCAAATACATTGCCATGGTATGGAGTAAATACAGAAATTAAAATATGCCATGAATCTTCAAGTGTATTTGCACCAAACATTGTTTCACCAATAAAAATGATTAAGATTGTTCTTACATGTCTCATTGCAATTAACCACTTGTTATTAGAATCAATATTCCATTTTTCGTATAATTTTTTAACATATGGTTCGCATAGCATACTTACCGAGATAAGCACGAAATAATATAGACCATAGAATATATACTTCCATTCTGGGCCATGCCATAAACCGTTGCACATCCAAACAGCAAGTAAAGCTAGAATTGTTGGCAACATCTTTGTGAAATAATTCTTCCAACGTTTCTTAATCTTTCCGCAGAATTTTACAACCTTTGGAGAAAGCGCAACTGAATAGAAAACATATTCTTTTAACCACACACCTAAGGTAATATGCCATCTCTTCCAGAAATCTTGTGCTGATGTAGCAAAGAATGGTTGTCTGAAATTCTCTGGAAGATTGAAGCCAAACATTTGAGCTGAACCTAAAGAGATATCTATAAAGCCTGAGAAATCTGCATACAATTGAATTGTGTAGAAAATAATAAACAATAAACTTGCATATCCTGAATATTCATAAGGATTTGATGAGATTGTTGAAACAAGCATACCTAGTCTATCTGCAATAACAGCCTTCTTAAACAAACCCCACAAGATTCTTTGTGCACCGAATGTAAACATACGGTAATCGAAACGAGCACCATTATATAACATATTTGCAGTTTGCTCATATCTACAAATAGGACCTTCTTGTAATGCTGGGAAGAAACATAAGAATAAGGCAACTCTTACAAAATTCTTATCTGCTTGTATTCTCTTTCTATGAACATCAACCATATAGCCGATTGCTTGCAATGTATAGTAAGAAATACCCATAGGCAATGCAAGAGCAATAATAGGCCAATTTAATTCTGTACTAAACCATCCCAAAACTCCATTTACAATAGAACCTAAGAAACCGAAATATTTAAGCGCCCCAATTATTAGCAAGTTGATAACAACAACCGATGTAATAATGGCCTTATTATATTTTGCTATTTTGTTCCTATATTCTTTGTTATCCTTATCTGCCTGTGCTTTATCGTTATTCTTTTGAATCCATCTTGCCCCGAAATATACAGTAATTATTGTGAATACAATAAAAGCTATCAAATAAGAGTTCATTAACAAATAGAAAGATAAACTTGCTATTAATAGAACTATATAGCGATATTTAACTGGAAAAATATAATAAAAAAGTAGCGAAAGCACAAGGGTCGCGAACAGCACAATCATTGGATTGTCCAATTTTAACAACATCATATAACGTAAACTCCCTTGTAACTCACCTAAAATCTAGTATATTATAAGCGTACGCGTATTATTAGGCAACCAAAATCGCGCACCTTATAAATTACGCGCTACTATTCATCTGAGCAACTCATGCCGTGAAATAGATTATCAATATCCAAGATTGGATCACTTTTTGTAATTGATTCTGCTTCTTTTAAGGAGATATGAGCAAATCCCTTTACACTATCTTCCCTTAATCTAGACTCAAACCATTCCTTGTTTTTGTATTCAAGAACAGCGCCATAGCATTCTTCAACTGCATATATTGTATCTTTATCTAAATAAAATTCCATAACTAGTCAATTTCAACAACCTTTAAACTAACACTTACCCTATTTAAAGCCATTTCTTTAATAATAGGCTCTTGTTTACATCTTTGTGCATGAACATCTAATAGCTCTTTCGATTCCCATTTTTCAACGAAAATTACCTCTTTCGCTTCTTCATTATATTTTGATACATCAAACAAGATGCAGCCCTTATCTACCATCAAGGATTTGCTTGCGTGTGCTTTAGCAGCTTTTGTAAAAGCGTCAACTTTTTCTTTTTCAACAATATTTGTACAAACTACATATAACATAATGTAAACCTCAATAAACATTTTACCATTTTATTATTCTATAATAAAGAGTAGAATATTAGTGAGGTACTTATGGAGTTAGAACAAAAGCCATTAACAGAAGAAGAAAAGGATTTAATAATAAACTGGTTTATACAAAAAGAAGGCCAACAAGGTATTAATCAAATTAACACTTGCCGCCTTAGAAATAAATTAGACAAATCACCTAAAACTTGTAGAGAATTAATTGAAAGTAACATAAAAGCCAATTCGTACAAAATCGATTCATTAAGTTTTTATATGTTACTTATGGCACACATTTAAGAGAAGGATAATAAAGTAATCACTCCAAGTTCTCTAGTCTTGTTTAAATCGATAACTCTTTGATTTGAAGATCCTCTAAATTTAAGTGATATATCCTTAAGTTCACTTACAAATCTACCATCAACCAAAACGTCGCAAATATTTAATAGTTCATTAGCGTAATAACCGCTTGCTCTCGAGCCATTCAAGATTTCTTCATATGTGAATCCAGAGTATATCCAGATGGATTTATTTGGATACGTATTGCGAATTTTCTGTAGAAGAATAAGAATGTCCTTTTGATTTTCTGGCTCAAAAGGTTCCCCGCCAAGCACTGTAATACCCGAAATATAATCCGGCTCAAGCGATGCTAAAATCTCTTGTTCTGTCTCTTTTGTATATGGTGTACCATACTCAAAATCCCATGCCACTTCATTGAAACAATCCTTACAATGATGACGGCATCCTGACACGAAAATAGAGGTCCTTACTCCAAGACCGTTGGCAATATCACAGTATTTTATTGTAGCTATATTCATATTTAATTCCCTAGATAAAAATTGCCGAACTATCTGTTCGGCAACCTTTTCAATTTATTTTATAGATGTAGAACTCTATCTTTAATTTCTTGTGTTCTACCTTGGTTCCAATATTGAGTTCCGATATATCCGCAAGTACGTCTAGCAACATTCATCTTTGTTTGATCTGTGTTTCCGCACTTTGGACATCTCCAAATTAACTTTCCGTTTTCATCAGTTACGATTTGAATTTCACCATCATATCCGCAAACTTGGCAATAGTCACTCTTTGTATTTAATTCAGCATACATAATGTTATCGTAAATGAATTGCATAACAGCTATAACAGCAGGAATATTATCTTGCATGTTAGGAACTTCAACATAGCTGATAGCTCCACCTGGAGATAATTGTTGGAAGTCAGATTCGAACTTTAACTTTGTAAATGCATCTATCTTTTCTGATACATGAACATGATAACTATTAGTAATGTAGTTCTTATCTGTTACACCAGGGATAATACCAAATCTCTTTTGTAGTGCCTTTGCAAACTTATATGTTGTAGATTCAAGTGGAGTACCATAAATTGAGTAATCCATATTTTCTGCAGCCTTCCATTCTTTACACTTATCATTCATCTTTGTCATAACAGCAAGAGCAAATGGCTTAGCTTCAGGATCTGTATGTGACTTACCTGTCATATACTTAACACATTCATATAAACCAGCATATCCTAGAGAAATTGTTGAATAACCACCAAATAATAACTTATCGATAGTTTCTCCCTTCTTTAATCTTGCTAGTGCACCATATTGCCATAGAATAGGAGCAGCGTCAGACTTTGTTCCCATTAATCTGTTATGTCTGCATTGTAAAGCTCTATGACATAATTCTAATCTTTCTTCAAAGATCTCCCAGAATTTATCTATATTTCCTTCTGAAGTTAAAGCAACATCTACTAGATTGATTGTTACAACACCTTGATTAAATCTTCCGTAGTATTTTGGCTTACCATTTTCATCAACATAAGGTGTTAAGAAACTTCTACATCCCATACAAGTATAGCAATGTCCTTCGCCGTTCTTATCTACCTTATATTCCAACATCTTCTTTTCTGAAATATAATCAGGAACCATTCTCTTAGCTGTACACTTCGCAGCTAGAACAGTTAAGTTCCAGAATCTTGTTCCTTCCTTGATATTATCTGGCTCTAAAACATAAATTAACTTAGGGAATGCTGGTGTTGTATAAACCCCTGCTTCATTCTTAACACCCTTAATACGTTGCTTTAGAGTTTCTTCAATAATTAATGCAAGGTCTGCCTTTGTTTGTTCATCAGCAACTTCATTCAAATACATAAATACTGTTACGAATGGGGCTTGACCATTTGTTGTCATTAAAGTAACAACTTGATATTGAATTGTTTGAATACCCTTTCTTACTTCTTCATGTAATCTCTTTTCTGCAAGTTCATTAATTGTATCTTCTGTTAAAGAAACACCTACACCTGCTAATTCTTCTGCAAGCTCTTTTCTAATCTTCTTTCTACTTACATCAACGAATGGAGCTAGGTGGCTTAAAGAGATACTTTGACCACCATATTGAGAAGATGCAACTTGTGCAATAATTTGAGTTGCAATATTGCATGCAGTAGAGAAACTATGTGGTCTTTCAATTAAAGTTCCAGAAATTACTGTTCCATTTTGTAACATATCTTCTAGATTAATTAAATCACAGTTATGCATATGTTGAGCAAAATAGTCTGCATCATGGAAGTGGATTATTCCCTCTTCATGAGCTTTTACAATATCTTCTGGCAATAAAATTCTCTTAGTAATATCCTTACTAACTTCACCTGCCATGTAATCTCTTTGAACACTGTTTACAGTTGGATTCTTATTTGAATTCTCTTGCTTAACTTCTTCGTTATTGCATTCAATTAAAGAAAGTATTTGTTCATCAGTAGAATTTGATTTTCTTACTAACGCTCTTGTATATCTGTAGGTAATGTATTTTCTCGCAAGTTTATATGCTCCAAGTTCCATTAACTTTACTTCGACCATATCTTGGATTTCTTCGACATTATAAGAACGGATGGCCTTTTCACATACCGCTGTTACTTCCGCCGCGATTCTCTTTATATCTGCCTCAGAAATTCTAGCTGATGTTTCAACGCTTTCATTAGCTTTTTCGATAGCTCTTTCAATTTTTGCCTTATCGAATTCAGCCTCTGCACCACTTCTCTTAATAAGTTTTAACATACATAACCCCCTAATATTCTCTTTTCTAAAATGACCCTGTTGTCACTTTCTCATCTTAATTCTTCGGATACTATAATTATATTATTGATAAAAAACAGTGTCAACCCAAAACCACAAAATATTGTGAGTAAATTTTTGTCTAACCACAACATATTGTGGTCTGAGCTCTAAATCTTAGGCAAAATTTGGCCAATTTTTGGCATATAGAAATAACGTGTCTTTAATTTAGACGTTACACTACTATATATTGTGTTTTTATTTTTTTGGAAAACCTGATTTGTATTAATTCTTGTATGCTACAACTCTATATATCTTCTTTCCTTCTAGCATATATTTAGATTCATGTTCTGTAACAATATTGCCTTCTATGTTTGCATTTGCAACATCGTAGCATATCTCTTCTAATCTATAACCACATTCCTTAAATGACTCTAGCGAGAATTCAAAGAAATCTAAGTCGTCAGTCTTTTGCTCTATTCTTCCAGTATCTTTTAATATCTTCTTATATATCTCAAGATATCTTTTAGATGTTAATCTGTGTTTTTCGTCTGTCTTATTTGGCAAGGGATTTGAGAAATTCAAATATATAACATCTATAGAATTATCTTCTATATATTTTTCTATACACTCAACTCTACAATTTAGGAACTTAAGATTTGATACTTTTTCTTTTCTTGCTTTATCTATAGCTGCGATTATTATATTGCTGAATTTCTCTACACCAATATAGTTTATATTTGGGTTATTAATTGCTTTTATAACAGAAAACGCACCAAGTCCACAGCCTAAATCAAGTTCTAAATTATTATTATTTCCAAATAATTTTTCTTTGTTTATATACTCTTTTGTCTTAATAAAATCTAATGCGTTTGTGAAAGTTCCTTCAGTGGCTATTAAGTAATCTCCACTGTTTTCAATTCTAATATCTAGATTGCCTTTCTTTCTCATTCGCATGCATATATTATAACAACATACCCCCTAAAAAACACTCATTTTTGACAACTATATATAATAATGTTATTTTTAAAATATATAGGGGGAATTATATGGGAACACAACACGAAGTTACCTCAAACCAAAAATTATTGAATAAACATGGCAATATAGCAGAGCCTGGTTTTGCATATTCCCAAGTTTGGCAATACGATAGAAAAGACATCAAGGCCCCAAAATGGAGAATAAAAGAATGGGACTACTATTATATTGGAACAAACGATTATGGTCTTTGCTTAACCATATCTGATTGTGGCTACGTTGGCACAGTTAGTGCTTCACTTATAGATTTCAACAACAAGACACAGATTAATAAAACTGCAATGAAGTTTTTCACTATGGGAAAACTTAATTTGCCACATACCCCAGATATCGGCGATATATATAGCAAAGCAGGTAAAGCTGATTTTGCTTTTGAAAACAATGGTACAGAGATTCATATAACAGGTGTATTTGAAGAGTTCTATGACAATTTAGATCCACTTCTTTTTGATATCACTTTATATGATATTCCAAAAGAGAATATGGTAATTGCCACTCCATTTGATAAACCAAAGCACTTCTATTACAATCAAAAGACAAACTGTATGAAGGCTAAAGGCTATTTCACAATTAAAGGCGATGATTATGTTTTAGATAACAACAATGCCCTAGCAGGATTAGATTGGGGCCGCGGAGTATGGACATACAATAACACTTGGTATTGGGGTTCACTTAATTCATATCTAGATGATGGAAGAACTTTTGGATTCAATATTGGATATGGATTTGGCAATACAAGTGCAGCAACTGAGAATATGGCTTTTGTTGATGGAAAGGCATATAAGCTTGATGAAATTACTTTTAATATTCCACAAAAGAATGGAAAAGACGATTATATGTCTCATTGGACATTTACATCTAACGACAATCGCTTCTTTATGGACTTTGATCCAATAATAGATAGACAAGATCCTTTGGATTTAAAAATTATATGTATGATCCCAAATCAAGTAATGGGCAAGTTTAGTGGTTATGTGATTTTAAAAGACGGAACGAAGATTGAGATTAAAGACAAAATTGGTTTTGCCGAAAAAGTTCACAATAAGTGGTGAGAAGGAGAAAAGAAAAATGTCAAGACGTAGAAATAGAGATAGTGGAGGCGGATGCAGATGCTGCATGTCATGCCTAGTTGCAATTATTATCGTAATTGTATTATTAGTCACTGCAGTTGTTGTCGTATTAAATATGACTCCAAATAAACTTGGTTTTGGAGATACTAAGATTATTAACAACAAGAGCTTTAACGAATATGGACTTGGAGATATTAAATTTATAGATATCATTAAAGAGTTCTGGAACATGAGAGATGTTAATGAAGAAGATGTCGTAACAAACGGATATTCTGAAGAGGAAGAATCTACTGTCGCACAAACAGCATTAGACAATAGTAGTTTCACTGGCGATGACTATTCTACACTAGCGACAACTGACGTTGTATATGATAAACAATATGTTATTGAATATAACGATACAACTATTGCTTATATCTTCAACAAGATTATATCTGATGGCGTAGAACTAAACGACAATCTATCTGACTTAAAGAAATTCCAAATCGAAGTTAGAGAAATAACTATATATACTAATTCAGATAATACATATAATATTAGAGTTGTTGTTAAATTCAACACTGCAGCAATATTAAGTCAAGCAGACGCAGGCCCTGCGCTTAATATATTGCCAGAAAACGTGTACCTTGTATACAATGCACCAGTAACTGCAAATGCAGAAGGCGCTCTTGAAATTGGAGAAGGCGTATTTACAGTAAATGGAGATGAAACAACTCCTATATTTACTGGTCTATTTAACATCATTAATGAATTCTATCCAATGGAAGAGCTTGCAAACAAGGTAGCTGATGGCGTTGAAACTGTTGTAGGACATTTAGGAAAGATTGGAACAGCAGAAAAGAATGCAAATAATGAAGCTGTTGAATCTACAATAGTTTTAGGAAGCTCTGGTATAAGCGAACACAAGATTACTGTAATTACTCATACAGAAGCTGCTGGCGAATAAAATATAAGCTTTAAAACAAAAATCCGCTACTTTGAATAGTAGCGGATTTTTTTACTTAATAATCTTAGAACTAAATTCTTGCAACACCTGTCTTTCTAGCTGCTTCAGCAACTGCCTTAGCAACTGCAGGTCCTACTCTATTATCAAATGCCTTTGGCAAAATGTAGTCTGGATTTAATTCTTCATCAGAAACTAGATTTGCAAGAGCATCTGATGCAGCCATCTTCATTTCTTCATTAATATCACTAGCTCTAACGTCTAATGCACCTCTAAAGATTCCAGGGAATGCTAATACGTTATTAACTTGGTTTGGATAGTCACTTCTACCAGTACCAACTACGGCAGCACCTGCAGCCTTTGCTTCATCTGGAAGAATTTCTGGAACTGGATTTGCCATAGCAAGAACAATAGCATCCTTATTCATTGATCTAACCATATCTTGAGTTAATAAACCAGCCTTAGATACACCGACAAAGATATCTGCACCCTTAATTGCATCTGCAAGAGTACCTGTTACATGGTTCTTATTTGAGAATGCAGCGATTTCCTTCTTAGATTCATTTAATCTTGGATCGCCTTCACAGATAACACCCTTACTATCGCACATGATAACATCCTTAATACCAGCACTAACAAATAACTTTGCAATAGCAACGCCTGCAGCACCTGCACCAGAGAATACGGCTGTGCAATCCTTAATATCTTTCTTTACTAGCTTTAATCCGTTCTTAACAGCAGCCAAACAAATAACAGCAGTACCATGTTGATCATCATGGAAAATAGGAATATCTACATCTGGACGTTCCTTTAGCTTTCTTTCTATTTCGAAACATCTTGGAGCAGAAATATCTTCTAAGTTTACACCACCAAAACTACCTGCAAGTAATGCTACTGTGTTAACAATATCGTCAACATTCTTACTTCTAATACATAGAGGAATAGCATCTACCCCTCCAAATGATTTAAATAAAACGCATTTTCCTTCCATAACTGGCATTCCGGCTTCTGGACCAATATCTCCAAGACCAAGAACAGCTGTTCCATCTGTTACAACGGCAACTGTATTCCAACGTCTTGTTAATTCATAAGACTTATTAATGTCTTTTTGAATCTCTAAACATGGTTGAGCTACACCAGGTGTGTAAGCCAAAGATAAATCTTCTTTAGAATTTACTGGAACTCTTGAAATATATTCAAGCTTTCCTTTCCATTCATAGTGCAATCTTAATGATTCTTTTGCGTAATCCATTTTATTCTCCTATTTTTCCCATGGGAATGTGTAATTTAATTTTAATGAGTCTCTAACTGCATTCATTTCTTTTTGTACTGATTCATTAATTGGAACACCGTGTGGCTTTCTTTCCATCCAAATGTTATATTCCTTTTCTCCGGCTGTAAATATTTGTTCTGCACCAGGAGCCTTCTTTGAAGCTCTAATAGTACGAAGAATTTCGCCAGCCTTCTTTCTACATAAATCTTCTCCTAAGAAGTGGTTTGTATCAATAGCGATAAAGAAATGTCCTAAATGATATGGAGCCTTGTTGCCTTGTGCATCCTTACCATCAAGTGCCTTACCATAATTACCATCTTGTAATACAGAAGATAATAATTCAACAGCAAGAGCTAAACCGTATCCCTTGTATCCACCTAAAGCTTCACCAATGCCACCTAAAGCAACTAACGCAGCATCGCCACTTCTAATCTTCTTTAATGCTTCGCCCGCATCACCTTCTACGGGCTTACCATCAAGGCCAATAATTGTTCCTGGATGAACTGGTTCATTAATTCTTGCATAATACTCAATCTTACCGTTTTGTGTGATTGAAGTAGCACAGTCAAAACAGAAATCAAATGGTTCATCTGTTGGAACGCCAATTGTAAATGGGTTTGTTCCGAACATACCTTCAACGCCAAATGTTGGAGCTACTGATGGTCTAGCATTTGTTCCGTTAAAGCTGATGCAACCTTGTTTTGCAGCTTGTGTTGCATAATAACCAGCAATACCATAGTGACATGAATTTCTAACAACAACCATACCAACACCATATTTCTTAGCCTTATCTATAGCCATTTGCATTGATTTATAGCCGATTACTTGACCCATACCATCATGTCCATCAACTACAGCTGTTGCTCCTTCATCCTTAATAATTTCAAAATTCGTTACTGGATTTTGAATTCCTGCTACAATTCTATCAATATAAATAGGTTTGAAACGATTGCAGCCATGAGATTCGATACCTCTTCTATCTGCTTCCAGTAAGATATCTGTACAAATCTTTGCGTCTTCTCTTGGTACTCCATATCCAACGAACGCATCAGTAATAAAATTATTCGCTGTTTCCCAATCTAATACAACTTTTCCCATGTTTATTCTCCTCCTAATTGTTTATCAAAATTAATTATATTAATGCTCAAAATTAAAGTCAATATCGCACTATTCAGGCTTTACTGAATCTTTATTTTCAGCAGTAGTTTCGGCATTTTTTGCATGTCTAACATTCAATTCTTCAACAATCTTATTGAATCTATCACGACCAAGGCCAGCTCTATATGCTGATATTATTGAAAGAATGAAAATAACTGAAGGAACGATAGCTATAACAATTCTTATTGCTGTTAGTGCACCATCTGGCTGAACGATTTGTCCACCATTTTCAATAATCTCATAATAAGCTTCTGAATCAGCTTCAATATATCCAGCTAAACCTAAAACGAAAGATACAAGAGCACATCCTATACCTGATGCCATCTTGTAACAGAATTGAGTAACACCATAATATGCGCCTTCTCTTCTTTCTCCATTTACATATTCATCAACGTCTACTACATCTGGAAGTGATGCGTAAGGAATAATTTGAATAGCAGACATACCAACACCACATAAGATAACATGCACAATAGTAAGACCAATATTAACTTGTGGAATGATAAGCGCTAACAACAAACATACTGACATATAAACACAAGCTATTGCATAAACCTTATGCTTTTCCATTTTCTTGCATAACCAATCCCAGAATGGAGCTGATAAAATAGCACAAATTAAAGGAATAGCAATAAAGATCATAGTCATATCCGCATATTCACTTTGTCTAAATCCTAGAGCATCGTTTATATAGAATACGAATACTGTCATGATAATATCAAATCCCATCATAGATAGAAGGAATGTTGACATAATATTTCTGAATTCTTTTAATTTGAAGAATTCTTTTAAAGTCTCAAAAAATCCCTTTGAGTTTGTTTCTGCTTCTTCAAATCTTTCTTTGACATTAAATGTACATAACAACCAGAATAAAAGTGCCAACAATCCAAATGTTACGCCGGATGCTAGATATGCACCTTTTGCTGTTCCAAATAATTTATAGAAAATACTTTCGCTACCTTCTGCAAGGACTGAAAATACTGCAGCACCAAGTATTAATCCGATATTTGCAAGAATAATTCTTATACTATTAAGAGTTGTTCTTTCATCATAGTCTTTTGTCATGTTTGCAGCTAAAGTGTTATATGGAACGTAGATTACTGTCCATCCTGTGCAGAATAACATATACATCATTGTGTAGAATACAAACTTTAGAGCTTGTACGTTAGTTCCTGGAACTAACCATAAAAGCATAAATGAACATGCAAAAGGAACAGAACCGAAAATCATATAAACTTTTCTCTTTCCAAATTTAGAATGAGTCTTGTCTATAATTCTTCCCATTGCGTAGTCAGTAAATGCATCCCATGCTTTTCCTGCTAGGAAAACAGCAGCTGCCCATTTTGCATTTAATCCTCCTACGTTAATCATAAAGTAAAGAAGATAATAAGAAACTGCAGCCATTAGGATGTTGTAAGATAAATCACCAAGACCAAAAGCTAGTTTTTCTTTAGTTTTTAATTTTTCTGCCATAAATAACCCCATTTATATTTCGAATAACCTTGTATAACCATTATACACTTTTATATATAGATATATAAGGGGGCTTTGTATAAAAAATAACAATAAGTAAAAAAATAAGTACCGAATTTCTTCGATACTTTTTAAATCTGGTAGCGGCGATTGGATTCGAACCCATGATCCCCCGGGTATGAACCGGGTGCTCTAGACCAGCTGAGCTACGCCGCCATAATGTTTTGGGTGCGGGGGTAGGTTTCGAACCTACGACCTCTGGGTTATGAGCCCAACGAGCTACCACTGCTCCACCCCGCGATATGTTCGCGATTATTTCGTGCTTGTTAATAATATATAAAAAATACTAATAATGTCAAGCATTTTTTCGACTTGTGACTATCCTATACTTTTAATTTGCCAAGTTTATACTTTAAATACCCTTCTTGATTATCGCATTCTCTAATTATTAAATAGTCTTTGTTAAGCATTTCCATCATTTGTAACAGAAGATAACCACCACACACAATTACATCAGTTCTCTTTGGGGACATACCTTTAATATTCTTTCTATCCTCTATCTTTACCGAATGAACATATTCAACAATTTCTTTTAAGTCTTTGTAATACAATTTATAATAATCTATAACTTTTGGGTCATATGGAACTAATCCTAATTTAATTGCAGCAAAAGAACTTGCAGTTCCGCCTATAGCAATTAAGTCGTCAAATTCAGGAACAACGCCATATTCTTTTTGCTTTTTATCTATCCATTCTCTTAATCTTTCCGGATTTTCACCACACAAATCTTTAAGTCTAACGATGCCGATGTCTACACTGCATTTATATTGAAGGCCATTTTCATTACCTACGGCAAGCTCAGTACTAGCACCACCAATATCCATAACGCATACTTTGCCGCCAAAATATGCTCCGCCAAATCCTATATGCGCTTCCATTTCCTTTGGAATAACATCAACAATTATCCCCTTTTCTTTTAGTCTATCCAGAAAAACATCTCTATTTGTCGCCTTTCTAACGCACTCTGTTGCAAACACGAACACATCATATGCGCTTTCTTGTTTTGCTTTATTGTAGAATTTTTCGATAACAGGAATCGTTCTTTGCATTGCTGATTCGCACAACCTATTTGTGATAGCTAGCCCTTCAGATAGTTGAGTTACTTCAACATCTTTATCATGTAAAGCCTTCTCTCCATCACTTACTAATAATCTAATTGAATTTGAACCTATATCAATAACACCATATTTCATATAGATTATTATAATCAACATGCAAAAATATCACAAACACAAAATGAGAAAAATCGCTTGACATTGTTTTATTTCTTATATTATATTAATAAGGCTTTTAAACGGCCCTATGGTCAAGCGGTTAAGACACCACCCTTTCACGGTGGTATCATGGGTTCGAATCCCGTTAGGGTCACCAAAAAACAAGTTTTTACGAACGGAAATAGACACTGTAAAGTGTCTTTTTTCTTGCTCTGAAATCGCGATTTTACTCGATAAACGCTGGGTTTTTCGAAATGTGCGAGGAAATTTTGACTCTCTATTTTCTTCTGATGAATAAAAACTAAACTCCAATAAAATGCATCAAAAACAATAAAACGTCGACAAAAATACACAATCATTATAAAACAAAGAAATGTAGTAATAATCGATATATTTTTAGATGCCAAAACCTTTATACTTGTCGACATTCAATATATTTGTCGACATTATTGTGTAAAAAAATCGACACCGAATAAACAAATTTTGGTGCCGATATAACCTAAATACAATTTTTACGAACCTTATTTTTAT
>JAEEGL015607651.1_pt1 | contig 23935 bp, 33 predicted proteins | sample 9134231 | NCBI WGS metagenome assembly JAEEGL01 (sample SAMN16246548, study PRJNA631951) | gut metagenome | biome: gut microbiome; feature: rumen; material: fiber-attached | host: Bos | place: Iran: Karaj | collected 2018-10 | reverse complement strand
TAGTAGGTATTGCCTGCATGCGGGAAGTCATTCGTGATCGAAGCCCCGATATCGCCCTTTTCGTCCACGATCTTGATGCCAACCTCGGAATCGATCATCTTGGTCGTTATTCCGCCAACAGATCCACCACCGCCGCCGGTTATGGATGCGATGAGCAGGGCCATGTCGTCGAGCTTCGCCGAGGACGGCACGGTGACGCCCTTGTCGGTGATGGCCTGGATAATATCGGCCTTTGCGCCGTTCAGGCGCGTGATTTCGCTTGCAATACTCATTACACACCCCCAACAAATTAAAGTGCCGCCAAAAGGCCTTCCACATCGCCGATAGTATCATATACAAGTTTTTCGCTTGGGTATTTTGCATCGCTTGGCGTACTAGACCAAGCTGTTACCTTGTTTGAGACGTTTTCAATGGTCAAAGTGGTCTTTGTTTTTGTTCCGTCAAGATTTATTGTATATGTTATTACATTCCCGTCATACACATTTACAAAGGTCGCTATTCCCAAAGGAACAAAATGTTGTAATTGAGCGAAATTTGGAATCAATCCTGTTGCGTCTGAAAGTACAACATTTTTATTTCGCCCAATAGCATTTGATATTTCTTCAAATGTTGCCGTGCCGTAGTCAAAAACAAAAAATTCTTTCAATGCGTTTTTTACATCGTCAGTAACCGCATCCGCCTTTATTTTGCGTTCGCCAAACGGAGTTATAATCTTGCTAACAAATTTATCTGGCATAATCGCCCCCTTTTAAGAAACAAAAGCGTTAAATGTTATTGTTTCCGTAACATCGTTGAAAATCACATTGTCCCTAAATATCGGGAAAAGAAACATTTTTTCCAAATCATCGTCAAGCCAGCCAGCGCCGCCGTAAACATCGTTTCTATCAAGATGCAAGTTTATTGCATCTGCTTCTTCGTCCACTTTGTCACAATGGAGCCATAAGGAATATTTTACTTCGCTGTATTCCTCGCCAGCGCTTACCTCTGAACGGCTCCAATACAAAGTATTGAATTCGTCATAGCAAAAAACATCATATGTTTGCGAATCATCGGCAAGCATCAAGGCCATACCCCTAGAATCAAGGTAGACCTTGAAAGGGTTGTCCGTGCCGTCAAAATCGGCCTTTGTTATGTACTTGGTTGTTGTGTTATGGATGAAAACTTCAAAATGGCCGCCGACCATCGGCAAGCCGTTTGGCTTGACAACTTGTCTAGCATAAGACCATAGATATTTTAAAGCCATAACAAAAACCCTTCAAACATTAAATTAGTTTTTTGGCGCTTTCTCTATAAGCGTTTCAATCCTTGATATAGCCACGTTTATAGACAATAGCGTTTTTTGAATCTCGTTGAATTGAGCGTTTGTCTCCTTCTGTTGCGCTTCCAAGGTCAAAACGCGATATTCCAAAAGCTTAAAGTTTTGTTCGTTGCTTTCCTTGGCATTGTTCACCCCGTTCGTGCAAACAAGGTAAACGCAAAATGCCGCAATCAGTCCGCTTGCGCCGCCATACTTGGCTATTAGTTCTAGTATCTTGTTCATTTTAAAATCTCGCTTGATGCGTCCGCCCTATATACCTTTTCGGCAATGAGGACAATTGTGCATAATTCGCCATCGCTCAAATTCCCGTGCGTACAATTAAAAGGCGTTTCGCTGAAAGATCCGTCAATTACTTCTTTGCTGGCCGTTAATCCGCTTCGGTAGAGTGTAGGTATATTGCCAAAAACATAGCTATAACTGGAACTATTCTCCCAAAGTCCACCACTTGTAAAAGCCTTCGGGCCATCGTGTCCGCTAGAAGCGATTACTTCTACGGAAATATCACTTTGTGTGTTTTCTCCGAACGAGAAAAACAAGTCACTAATCTTTACGCCCTTCAAATAAGTATCGTTGCTATTATTTGCATTTTGTTTCAAATAACGCTTTACTCCGTTTGGAATTGTAGCTTCGTAAGAATACCAAGGAATACGCAACGCAAGCTTTATGCTATCTTCTGCCTTTATCGTTCCCGTGTTGTTCTTGTATTCGTAGTTTCCGATATCGGCATAGTTCCAGTTTCCATCTTGGTTTGAAACAAACTCCCTCGGCCCGTCAGCTACATTGTTGTTGCAAATGCTGGTATTCAAAATAGAATGGTTTGTTCCCCCGTGACTAGAGAAACGCAAGTAAGCGCCGTTTTTTATTGTGTTCCCGTCAAACACAACATTGTATGTTGACTTGGAGCCTACGATAATCGGTGCACTAATAATGCAATTTTTTACACTAGCTTTCCCAACGCTTTGTGTTGTTTCAGTTGCAACAATGCAACCAACATCGCAAGAGTAAAGATTAAACTGCTTGCAATCCAGTTCATCTCCGGTCAATGTGCTGTTAATTGCATTGAAAGTTGCATTTGGCAAAGTTCCATAATTTAACAATTCAAAATGCAAAGAACTATTACTGGCTTCCAAAAGCAATATGTCTGAATTGGGCAAAATTTTTAAATGGTTCAATGTGCAATTATTCAACCTAAATGCAATTTGCTTCACTCCGTTTTTTTCCGGCAAGTAAATATAGCTTGAAAATGTCGCATTGCTCACCCACACAAAAGGGAAATCGTAGCTTTCGCCATCATTGAAAAAGTCAACGGAACAAGTCTTGCCTTGCAAATCAATTCTGTTGTCTCCTTGGCTTGCCTTGAACATTACATACTTGTTTACATCTGACCAAGTGTCTATTTCAGAAACGCAATTTGTGAAATGGTTGCGCCAAATATCGTCATAGGTCAATGACGGGTCAAAAATTCCGCCGTTGATTTCGCAATTGGTAAACGAGCAATAGCTTTTAATCTTTCCTAGACTTTCAATCTTGCAATTGGTAAGCGTGTATCTTTCGTTTTCCAAGAGCAAGTTAAACACTACTTCTTTGCCGCTTAAAGAAATATTAGGCGTTGTCCCATAGCAATTAAAAGAAGCGTCATAGATATATTTTTTATTAGCCGTAATTGTAGGCGGCCAATTGGTATTAGAAAGGCTTTCTTGGTTTTCAAAATAAGCCGTTCTTATAGTTTCGCCTTTTACGCTCCAAGTTCCGTTATATGTTGCATCGTGCAAGATAAACGGAACTTTCTTTTTCAAGTTTTCTTCGGAAACAAAGTTAAGCGTTGCGCTGGTTGCAGTAATAAGTTTTACACCATCTGCCGCCACAACCTCGCTATTTACAATAAGGTTCGTCAAAAGGTAGTAGCTGTAAGTATCGCTGTACAAGTCGGGGAACACAATTTTAAGCCCGTATTTCAGCGCGTAAGTGTCGGCGCGCTGTATAGCGTAACTTTGGTTAATGCTTGTTTCAGCGGCGGTCTTTTCTGCAAAACATCCGGCGTGCCGCACATCAAAGCCAATTTCGGTAAAAGTATTTACCAGCAACCAGCGGCCAACGGAAATACCCGTAACGGCCACAATATCCACGCCGTTTGCGGTTTTTGTGCTTAAGTTATCCCAATAGTAGAAAACGGGCGGACAATCGCCCAAGGCGTTATAACCGCCCAAGCAAACAAGCGTCTTTCCAGCGGTAACGCCCACGTTAGCTGGGTCGGTTTCCTGTAATTCCGCCATATTTGAAACCAAATACGGGCTATCTGTCTTAATGTCAACGGCAAAAGTCAAGTACAGGTTGTTAAACGAATATTGAGCAAGCCAATTGTTTTCATCGCTGTCTTGATCAATTTCGCCGTTTCCTATGTACTTGAAAACGTAAATGGTGTAGTCGGTATCGGAAAGGAAAATTTGCTGGTCGGGTCGCCCGTTTGCGTTAATTAGCACTTCTGGATTTATAGCCACATAATCGTTATGCTCGCTATCCCAAGCGTAAACAGGTTCTGGCGTAGTTGTACCCTTACGGCAAAAAACAAGCTTCCCAATAAGCAAGTTTCCTTCGTTATCGTGGATCTGTTCGTAATTGTCAAAGTTACGCATTATAAACCCTCGCTTTCCTCGCTTTCAAACGGGAATATATAGCCCTGCATTTCCGCCTTTTCTTCTTCTTTCTGCCTTTCTTCTTCTTCGGCTTTTCGCTTTTCTTCAACATCGTAGAACGGGAACAACCGCAATAAGCCGCCCTGTTCAGTATCGCCGTACTTGTTAGCCGCCCAATTAACGGCGTCACCTAAAAGCATTTGACGCGTTGCGCTCTTTTTCGCTTCTTTTTCAGCCGCCTTCTTTGCGGTCTCGGTGATGAAAGAACCTTCCTGCAATACTGGCGCCCAAGACGAATTTGAAATTGCCGTTGCTAGTTCGCTTGTAGGTGCAAATTCTCCGTTTACAAATCGGAACGGGGAATTTTTTGAATATCGCATAGCGTTTTGAATATCGTTTCTTGCTTCTTTTGACAATCCGCTAAAATACTTTGTTGTGGCATCTTCAATTGAAACGCCTTCGCCGCCAACAATTTTTGCTATTTCTGTAGAAGCTTTGTTTAATGTTGGGTTTTCATAAATTGGAGTTACGGATTTGTAAGCCTGTAATTGCTTTGGTGACAAGTACGCTTCTATATTTCCAACGCCGCCTTTCTGTTCTGCAAGCCACTCAAACTGGCTTCTATCGTCAAGTTTTTGTTCCAATTCATTGGCAAATTCCTTGAATGTCTTTGACGCTTTCTCTGTTGCGGTTTCTTCTGTTTCACCAAAAATCTTTTCAAGAGTCTTTGTGTTTGCCCTGCCGCCCTTAACGCCGCCAATTTGTCCAGCTTGCATATAACGGGAACGGATTTGTTTTGGTACTACCAAGTTTGTAATTCCACCAGCCAAAGCATCGGTAGTGCTAAAGTTTGCCCTAGGGCCTTCATCGTAAAGTATTGCATCCGCCGTTTCAAACAAGATAGGATTTGCAAAGGCGTTCAAGCCGGTTCCTATGGTCAAATTCTTCACGCCCTTTTCGGCAATCTTTGAGCCAATCGCACCTGCCTTTTCTGCGGCCGCTGGCGCAAATTTTCCCAAAGCCCTTAAACCAAGTTGACCAGCTCTTGTTGCTGGGCTCATCGTATACATCAAGTTTTCGCCAATATCCAAACCAATATCTTTACCCGTTATGTCTCGGCCTTCTTTAACCGCTTCAATTCCACGCGGGAAAGCAAGACCCAATGCCAAAGCGCCTATCTTTTCGGATAGGTCGCCCGTTGTTTCGCCTTCTGCAATCTGGCGGCGTGTTTCCTTGGTTGTTTCTTCTTGCAAACGCTTGTAAAGCTCTTGTTTGGTAATCCCGTTAGCCTTGGCAATCGCTTCTATTCTGGCATCGTCTAGGTTTGGATTTGTGGGCCAATATTCTTCTTTTCGCTGGTCTAATACATTTGCTCCGCCTTCGTCTGCAAACATTTCAACAAGCTTTTCTTTACCGCCCTTCTTGTATTCGGGCTTTTTGCCAAATGCGTTTTTTTTCAATTCTGAACTTTCTGGCAAAATCGGCAATAGTCCCCTAATCTCGCCACCACGGGCGCCGCCCTGCCTAAATGTGGCGTAAATGGATTTTCTAATTTCGCTTTCGTCTTTCTTTACTAGGTCATTGGCGAAATTCTTTAAGAACTTCTTTTGGCGCGCGTTCAAAGACGGGACTTTAGACAAGTCCAATATTTCAGTAATGACTTTCAATTTATAATTTTGTTCAGCCATTATTCACCCCCGAAAATATCCTTATACGCCTTTTCGTAAGCTTCTTTTTCCTTGTCATTTAGTTTATTAAACCAAACGAAAAATTCTGCTGGATTTTGGCTTTTGGCCTTGTATAGGTTGGCCTTGTCTTGCTTTGCCTTTTCTTTGCCCTCGGTTTTTTCTTCATCAGTAATATATTTTACGGCCTTGTCGCGCAAAGAAGTAAGTTCATCTAGCTCCGAACCTTTAGCGGTTTTTCTCATTTCGTCAATGTCAGAAATAAAAGCGGCCCTTTCTGCTTTTGTCTTGAATCCGTTATTATACCTAATTGTAAGGTCATTTATTTGGCCTTTAATGGATTTTTTAGCGCCTTCGGTTTCAACTTCTGCCGTTTCATCAACAATAGTTTCTTCTTTTTCGGTAGGTAAGCTATATTTGCTTATATCACCGCCCGCGCCTTCAATGTCAAGCAACGCCCGCTTCATATTGTTTAGAGCATCGTTTTTTTCTCTATCCGTTTTGGCATCTTCAAAAGCATTTTTGGCATCGTCTAGATCAAGTTCAGCCTTTTTAATCAAGCTTTCCTTAATTTTCCTTTCGTCAAGTTCCGTTTTCTTTGCCATCGCTTCGGCTTCTTGCTTTCTAATAGCCAATTCCCTTTCGCGGGCTTCGGCTTCTTTCGCCATACGTTCACGTCTTTCTTTTAGGCTCCTGTAAGCGTTCAAGCCGCCAATATCTCCCGTTTCAACAAACCTTTCAACAGCGGCTTTATATTCGGGGTCGGCAATGTCGGGTGCGTTCTCCATCATTTCGCGCCTTTCGTTTCTTGCCTTTCTTTCCAAAGCGTAATCAACGGCGCCACCAATAGAAGCGCCAATCTCGCCAATACCCCTAGAAATATCCTTGCGGACTTCACGGGCGGCGGCTTCGCGTTCATCAGCCGCGCGGCGTGCAGAAAGAATAAAGTTTGGATCCAGCATCAAACGAGAACCGCTATAAACTCTAGCCATAATAAACCCCCGTTAAACCAAGGCTAAATTAGCTTTGTTAATTGTTGCGCGCTTGTTTTCCAGCAATGCCAGCAAATCAGCCATATAGTCGCTTTCCTGTTGCTGTTGCTGTCCAATTGCACCGCCTAGCATTGAAATACGGCTTTCAGTTCCCTCCCTTTCGGCGTCAAGCTTACGTTGCATCTTGTCTATATAGTCGCTCCATTCGCTATATGCTTGCTGGCGTTGTGTCCTGTATTCTTCATTTGCCAAACGCTGTAATTCTTCATCTTTTGCCGCTACACCTTCGGCAATGCCCAAGGCTGCGCCCGTTCCGCGTCCAAGTCCGGCACCAGCCGCGCTATGCTGTATCCTGTCCGTAACGCTTTGTAAAATCTGGTCGCGGTTCTTTACTAGGAAATCTTCACGGGTCAAAGGCTTCCCGCTTTCGTCCGTAAACTGGAACTTTTCAATATCTGCCGTATATTCGGACGGGTCAAAGTTTTCTAGCAAACGGGAATATTTGCTTACCATTTGCGGGGTCGCCGTTTGCGTTTGGTCGCCGCGCCACTTTTCCAGCATCTGCAACATCTGGTTATAGTCGCTTTCGGTCTGCTCCGCGACCTTTTCTGCCCGTCTTTTGGCCTTCTTTGCGGCTTCGGCTTGCTGGTATCTGTCATAGACGCCAAAGCCAATATCGGCCGTTCCTTTAATTCCGCCTTCAATAATTTCTGCAATCGGTGCCGCCATAATAGCCCCCTTACTTCAAAATTCCTATGGCGGCTTCTCCCGCCGTTAAAGTTCCGTTAAACTCACCACCGCCCAAAATGTTCAACTTGTAGCAATCTACGGGCGGGGTAAAACTGCAATTCTTAAAAGCCTTGACAAAAAAGATATTTCCGAAAACCGCCCAAGCGTAATTCTCGGTTACTTCCTTTCCGTAAGAACCGCGCAAAGCTTCCGGCAATTCCTTTTCCAAAGTCCAAGGTGTTACTTTCTCAATCATAGCCTAGAACTCCATCGCATCGCCGCCAAACTGAATACCCATAAGCGCAAACGGGCAAGGCTCCGAACAACTAATTTCTAGAGTTAAGAATTTGCCCCAAGCACCAAGCCAAAACATCGTTTCATAATCGTATTGACCTATACGGCCAATCGGTACTTGTTCAATGCTGGAAAATGTAGCGCCATCAAACGAATAACGAATAGTAATTTTTGCGCTTTCCGCTATTGCTTGATTTTGTCCGTTGTTAGTGAATATTTGCACATAGTCGCAAACAAAGTTCATATAATCGGACAATATGACGCCGCCTACGCGCTTTTTCAAAATCAAGTTTCCATCGTGTTCGGTAAACTTGTTCTTGTCAAGCACTACACAGGCGTTTTCATCGGCAAAAAGGATTTTCCCGTTTTCGTTCATCGTGGCGAAAAGGTAACGCCATTTTTCCAAAGCGTTCATCTTTCCAAGCGTTGCGCGCTTGTGCCAAACACCCGTAAGGAAATCGTAAACTAAAGTTACGTTTCCATCGGGGAAAGTCAAGGCATAGAAAATGTGCTGTTTTTCCTGCCACATTTGGCCTATGGCGTCCGTTTGTGTCGCCATATCCTCAATAATGTTTTCTATTTCAATCGTAGAAATTCTTTCGCACTCAACGCCGCCGCGGTTCACATATACGCCGTTATTTCCAACATCTGAACCGCCCAACCAGCAAACAACGGATCCAAGGCCACAAAGCGAATTTACCGCCTTAATACCTATGTTTTGCGCCGCCGTGTCTGGGCTGTTAAACGGGTTGTTTACATCGTTGTTATATTGGAAAACTTGGAAAGACCTAGAACCGAAAGTAAAAAGACGGGAGCCGTTGGCAAACAAAGCAAGCGTGTTGTCCGGCTGCCATTCGGAATAGGTAACAAATCCGTAATCCTTGAAAGCGATAGTATCAACGCGGAAAAGGTCATAATACTCCGGGTCGCTTTCTGCGTAAGTTTCAAACGGATATTGATAGCTAGTGTAGAAAGCGTCCGTTCCAGAATCGTTAACCACCAAATAGCCGTAAAGGTAGGCGCAATGGGTCGGCTTGATAAAAATATTATTCGTATTGACGCGTAAAGGGAGCTTAATTGTTCCGTGGTCTAAAAATTGCTGGCGCTGGTTCAGAACCGAAACGCCCGTATTAACCGCGTAAACATTCAGCCCGTCAACAATTATCAAATGCGGGTGAGCGCTACCATAACCGCCCGTTTCGCAAAAATGGCAAACGCCGCTATTGGTTGCAAGCGTTCCAATTTCTACAGGGTTGTTTTCTTCAAGCAAGTAAAGCTTGTTTCCCCAAACGCCGTAAGTCTTTTGAACTTCGGGTTCGTTGTCGCCATCGTAGGCGCGGGAAACCTTGAACATACCGCGCGGCGTTCCTACAGGTTCGCAAAATGTACGGCACCCGTCAATAGAACGCATTATGAGCGTAAAAGCCTGTTCTGTAGGGTCTTTTTCTTCAAGATACATATTTACGGCATCGGAAAGGCCAACCTTTCTAATATCGCTACGCTTTACGCCGCCGCAAATGTTAGTTATAAACTTTTTAGCCATAACCTATGCACCGAAAATAAAGGATCCACTTTTCAGCATTTCTTGGTTGAATACGCGCCCTCGCGGGGTACGGGTTAAAATTCTGTTGTCGGCGTTGTTCGCCTTCAACTGTTGTTCCAGCGCTTCCAGCTCCGCCCGTAATTCGTTACGCTTGTCGGGTGTAGCCCTCGGCTTGTCTATAGCCATCTTAAGTGCAAGCGCCCGCGTCAAAAGTTCCGTATAAACAATAGGCAAATTAACGGCATCGTCTATGCCTAGTTTAATTTCTATATTGTAGATAAGTTTAACGCGCTTGTGCAATTGTGCAAAACGCGGCTTTAGATAAAGCCTAAACTTGTTTTCTTCTATAGGCTGGTAAGAATAGGTATAATCCGAAAGCGAACAATCGTAGAAAGTTTCAAGCGAAACGAAATTTAACGGGTAGTAATCTGGGGAATTGTCTGCGCGGTAGTAAGCCGCCTTGATGTCGGTAATTCCAGCGGCGGGAATATCAACGCCGTTAATTTCCAATTGTTCCGCGTTACCTTCAAATTCAACTTCACCACGATAGGCCGTAATAAAATTGTTGTCGGAATATTCGCGCAATATGCCGCAAAACCTAATATAGGCATCTTCAACTAAAGAAGGTTGTGCGCCTTGCTTTCTGTTGGCCAGCGTTGCGCGGCTCAAAGCTTCTACAATAATGTTTCTTACGCTAACCATACTAAAAATTTTCCTCTAAACATAAATTAGTTTTTTCGGGTAAAACGGCCCTGTTTACTTGCTTTACCTTGTGTAGGTATGGGAAAAGGTCAGCAATCCACAAACTAGAAATTTGCCTAATTATCCCGTCCATTCGTAGGCGCCTAATATGCTTTCTAATAACACCACAAGCGGCGCTGTTGGCGCAATACATACAATATGAATAACTTTTGGCAAAGTCCTTTTCGTACTTGTACGGACAAACGCCAATAATCGTTAACGCAATTTGCGCCCGCATTTCAGCTTCCAAGTCATATGTTTTTTGTGGATCGTATATAAAAAGAAAACGCCGCATTTTCGGCGTTCTTAAAATTATGTTGGCGAAATTCTGGGCATAAAATCCCAATTCCTCGTTTTCGGCTGGTGTTATAGCACCGCTTTTCTTCGCTGTCAATAGCTCCGTTAGCCTTTTGCTTGATATTCGTTTTAACTGCATTGTTTGGCCCCTTTTAATGAAATATAAAAAAGGTGGACGGCTTTTATACCGCCCACCCCTCGTTTTAGGAGCCAATCAAGCAATCATCACTTAATCAGAACGTAAGCACAAGCGCGAGGCTCAACAATACCAGCCATAGACACAATGTCAAAGCGTGTAGTGTTTTCCATAGAGGAAAGGTCAACGAGCTTGTTCTTATGGATAGTAACGCCATTGACGGAGCCCTTTTCGTAGTCGGCGCCTTCTGCGTCAATGCGGTCAAGGGTTTCAAATTCAAAGGCGCCTTCGGCGCGGAGCATACCGGCGAAATAGATACCAGCGGCGGGAATTGCAAACTTTGCGCTGTTAAAGTCGGTAGTTGCAATAGCGGAGCCGTCAGCCTTGGAAATTTCGCGGGTTCCAGACTTGGCGGTCATATCCACGGCACGGACTACCACGCTGGCGGTAGTTGCGCTGGAAGCAACGGACACGTTAGCGGTAACCACGAAAGCGTGGAGGTTGCCCGTAACATCGCCAACGCAATCGCAAGCATAGCAACCATCAACCCAAATAACGCAACCACGCGGGATAGTGAAGCCCGTAGAAGCGGCGCTAAAGGAAAGCTTGAGGGTAGCGGTTCCGTTGTTGTTGTCGGTGTAACCAGCGGACGCGTCAAGGGTAGCGCCTGTCAGTGCGGTTACGCAATCGGCGGAAATATTGACCTGCTCAAAGAAGCGCTGGGCGCGATATTCGGCGCCGTGGAACTCACCCAAAAGCCCGGTCTTGTACATATTGGGAGCGCCAACGGGTACGAATTGCTGGCCGTTGCTGGTCAGCACGGCTTCAATGTTCGGGTCAATAAAGCCGTAAAGCTTTTCGCTGGTAACGCTGGCAAGGTGGGCGCTTGCACGGGAAAGCGGCAAGAAACCTTCGCCAACAAATGCGGTTCCGCACTTGCCCAAATCGCCCTGTACGGCCTTACGGGTAACGGCGTTAACGAGCTTCTGGCTGTTGGGCTGGGCAATTTCCTTGTCCCAGTTCAAGTCGGTAACGCTTTCAATGGCGTTAGTCTTAACGCCAATATGCCACGGGTCAAGGGTCAAGGAAACTTCGCGCTCAACGATAGTTACCTTGTCGCTACCGCCAATAGCAAGAGCGTTGACGGCTTCGCCAGTATCACGGACAACGAATTTGTAAGTCTGGCCGTTGCGCTTTCCTTCAAGCTGGCCAGCAAAGTATTTCTTGGAGCCGTTCACAAGATAGGAGGCGGCTTCTGCAAACCTCAACGCGATAAGTTCGGTAAGGCTGTTGGTTTTGATTGTATTAGGCATAATAACCCCTTTTGGAAAAGTTTTGGTCTTACCTTCCGCGCGGGTGTTCGCTCAAATACTGGTTCCAATAGGCATCGTTTTTAACTACCTTACCGCTTCCGCCGCTTTCGCCTTTAGCCTGTCGGCCTGTCGGCTTGATAGTCTGCAAACCCGCCCTTGTTCCCGCCTTTTGTTCATTCCCTGCGGTCGGCGTTTTCTTCTGCTTGGAACGGATAATCTTATCCGCAACCTTGCATTGATTAACAAGCGCATCAAAAGCAACTTCTTTGCCGTGCCGCGTTTTCTTGGATAAAATGTCATTCAAGAAAGCGGGGCGGGTCATAAGCACCCGCAACACAATCGGGGAAATTTCGCAATCGTCTAGACACCCCAAAATCACCCCTTCGGGGTCGGCGGCGTCCAATTTCTCAACAAAAGCGGTTCCCGAATTTTGGAGCAACTGGGCATAGATCTTTCTGTCGGCTTCTTCGGGGAAACAAAGATTTACGCGCCTTTCGTTTTCGGCCATATCATCGGCCATTTGGTTGTTTACCTGTTCCGTCTGCAAACGCGAAATTTCGTTTTCGTTAGTCTGCATCTTAACAAGTGCCGAAACGCTATCCTTGTCCGCCTTGAAATCGTCAGAACCTAGCTTGCCTTTCAATTCGGCATTTTCCCGTTTAAGCCGTTCAATTTCGGCTTGGTATTGCTGGTTTTGCCGTTTACGCTTGTCCTTTTCTTTTCGGAAAGACCTTGCATAGCGTTCTTGCAACTTCTGCTTTTCGTCTTTCTCCGAATCGGTTTCGCCTTCCGATCCGGCCGTCAAGTGTTCGGAACTTTCGGGCGTTTCGCCGTTGGTTCCGCTTCCGACTTCGCCGCCAGCGTTGGCGCCGCTGGGTGGGTTGTCGGGGTTCTCGCTTTCGCCAGCGTCCGTCCTTTCGGTTTGCGAGTCCTTGGTTTCGGTCGCTGGTTCCTGTTCGTTCCCCTGCGGGTTATTTTCCGTTTCGCCTTTCTGTTTGGAAAGATACTCCAAGGCTTCTTCGGTAGTCATCATAAGCGTTTCGCTCCAAGACGCGTTTTATATCGTTCCGCGTGAACGAAAGGCGGTTAATTCCACCTTTAACCATAAATTAGTTTTTTGGCCCATTTTAGCATAAAAAAAGTTTTTCCGCAAAGAAAAAGAAAAGAACCAAAAGAAATAGAAATATATAGACAATAAGTAATATAGTAAATAAGACAGAATAGCTCGGCTATTGCCTAGCAATTGCTTTGCAATTGCTCAACACACAAAAACGCCAAATTTAGCGCAAAAACTAAACATTTTGTATTGATTTTCTTTTTTATTTGCAAATTCAGTAAAATTTTACGGCAAAAGTGAAAAAATCACATAGCAAACCAAAAGCAAATTTAGACCTATTGAAAAGCAATTGCTTAGCTATTGCTTGTATCGTATTTTATGGCGAAAATGAAAACTCAAATACGCGCGTTTTGAGCCGTTTTTTACTTTAGCCAGCCAACTACACTAGCAAAACAAAAACCGCCCTAAAAAGGCGGTTTCCGTTGAAACAATGGCTACTTGTTTCCAATTACCAGCCCAAGGCTTTGTTTTTAGTAAATCTGCTCTTGTTGGACTTTATTCTTCGGTTGTAAAATTGACCCAAGCTGTCACTAGTTACCAAATTCCCAACAACTCTAGGCGTCAAAGCGTAGCTGTATGACCTGCCGCCCAAATCCAGCCTTGCTAGGCCCAAACTTGGAACAATTCTAACACCGCCAATAAAGCTGCTTGAAATCTGTATTGGTCGCCGCGGCTCTTGGTCGCCCTTCCAATACTTTTCTACTTTCTTTGGTTCATCGTAATTTTTTGCCCATTGTTCGGCGCGTTTCTTTGCCGCCGCAATTTGCGCGGGGGTCATTCCAGCCCGTATAAACTGCCTTTCGCGTTCCTTGGTGAATTTGGCAATATACCTTTTATGTTCGGCGGGCGTCTGCATAAAAGCCGCGTCCTTGAACGCGCGCCCGCTTCCCTTGAAACGCGCGTTGTGGGTCAGTTGTGGCGCTACTTCGCTGTTAAACTGCATTTTCGCCCCCTGCTATCTTTTCCGCCGTATCAACCGCCGCTTGTTCCGCTTCTGTTGCGGCCCTTTGCATATCGGCATTTACGGCCTTGTTCTTGATGGCTAGTTCAGCCGCCGCCTTTGTGTTCTGGCTTTCAATCTTTGCTTTTTCCAAGTTCATCTTGTTAGTTTCAGAAATTACAAAGCGTTCCATATCGTCCGCCCGCTGTTCGCGGGTATTTAACAGGCTTATTTCTGCGCTTTCGTATTGCTTTTTAAGTTCTTCATTTTCCGCCTTGATGGTTTCCAATTGTTCAGCAAGCCCGTCACAAATTCCCTGCATACGGCGCAATTCGTGAATAGCGGCCGGGTCGGTCGGCTGGTCGCCCACCAGCTTCAATTCTACAGGCAAGTTGGCTATAATATCGGCCTTAATTTCCTTGCTTTGTTCGCTCTTGATCGTATCAACGTAGTAAAGCGCCATAAGCGGCTTTAGGTTTTCGGGCAACAGGTTTGCAACCATCGCCAATTCTTGACGCTTTTTCATATTCTGGCTAATAATTGCGGGGCCGTTTTCAAGCGTAAACTTTAGATCCACGCCGCCAGTAATTAGCTGTATGACAATACGGCCAATTGTACGGGTTGCCTTGTAAGCATTGTTGTAAATGTTCGCCACGTTGCTTTCGGCGTTTACTTGTTGCTGTAATACTTCGGTGGCGGTCTTGTTGCTTTCGTTAATTCCGTTGATACCAGTTAGAGGAATACCGACAACATCGGAAAGCAAGTTGCGGGTGTTGGCTATCATATCCGAAAGGTCGCTTGTAACGAAACTTTCTTGAACTTGAATAGGCGGCTTGTCGCCCTTGTACATTACCAGCAAGCTTTCATCTTCATTTAACTTTTTATAGTATTCTTCCAGCCCGTCCACTGAATCAGCATTTACAATATAGTTCGCCTTTACGCTACGGCCAGCACGTTCCACCATCGTAGAATACGCTATGTTAATTCCTAGCTGTAGGCTAAATGTCTTGTCAATGATACCCGTATAGATAATATCGCCGTTGCGGAAAGTAGCAAAACCAGCAAAACGGACAATAGGAATATACCTAATAGGTAATTCGCCATAATCAATTATGGCGTTACCGCAAATCTTGAACCATTCTACATAAGTCCTAGTTTTGCCATCTACCTTAACGCTTTTCTTTCGGTAATACGTTACAATTTGAATCTTGTTAGTGATATTCGGCCATTGACCAACATCAACAAAAGTTAAGGTCGGTTGCGCTTCTGGATAGTCAAGCGGGACAATTCCGTCACCATAAAGGCGCTTTGCCTTGGTAAGAGAAATGTAGTTGACTATTGCGCCCTGTTCGGCATCGGATCCGTCAACGGCTTGTGCGTTAGGGTCAAACGCTACCGAATTTTGACGGGTGATAAATTCGCCTAGTATCTTGTTTTTCCCCGTCAGTTCGTCAGTTTCAACACCCAAAACATAGTAACCAGCGCCGCAAATAAACCCGCGTCCGACACCTTCAATATATGCGGTCTTGCAATCGCTGTCGCCTTCGTAATGGTCAATTTCCTTTTGCGTTTCTTCGTTGGTTGTCAGCGCGTCCGCTTCGTCTTTGTCAACTTCTGTTTTCTTGCTTTCGGTATTTTCAAGCGCAATATGCCAAGGACTAGCGCTAAACGGACTAACGGCGGCGTTACGCAATACTTCCCAATTTGAAAAATGCAAGTTGGGGCGCAATTTGTTAGTACGGCGGTAAGTTTTGCAAACGCTGTCCGTCCAGAAATTCCCGCCGAACATTTCCAATTGTTCAACCTGTCTTTGAACATCGTCCTTGAAAGTGTTAGACGAATCCAAGAGAAATTCGCCACACTCTTTAATAATTTCCTGTTGCTCTTTTTCCGAATAGTCCATAGCTTACCCGCTTATTTTCCTACATTCGCACAAATGCCTAATTTTATATTCGTCTTGTCCAAAATGGTTTTTCGCAAAGTTCGTAATACAGAAACAGGCGGTAGAAGCCTTGAACCTTCCAAAGCCAATTTCCCGCAAACCGCCCCTGTAAATATCGTTAAGATCGTCAAAAGTGAAAAGGCCGTTAAAACCGCCGCTGGCAAATCCGCCATCGTGTAAAGCGCTCAACACGTTAAACGCTTCTTTCTTCTTATGCCAATTTGGTAGAAACCAGCGCAAAATTTTAGGAACGCTTGCCCCGTTCCACGTGAAACCCTTTTTAAGAATTGCGACAAAATAGCCAACATCTGTAAACAAATGGGCTATTAAATCTTCTTTCAGTTCCACCAAATCGCCCTTTTTTCGCTCTGGCCGGAAATCGTCAAAGTAAAAGCGCTGTAGTTTCATATACCCATAAATTAGTTTTTTCAATGACCGAAAGCCTTTAGGAACGCCGCCGCCACCTGTCGGGCGTCCGCGTGGGCCTTTATGTTTTTCCGCTTGTACCACGCCAAGCAAAGAGAATCCGCCGTGTCGGGTGAACGGCCTATTAGGGCCTTTATTTCGTCTTTGTCTATTAGCTGGATCTTGCCCGTCTTGGTCTTTAGGTAGGTTGTGTGTGTAAATTCTTCGCGCGCCGCTTCGCTGGAAACGTAAAACCCGTTTTTAATAGCTTCCGCAAACTCAAAGTACATTTCGGCTCTGGCGTTTGCATAGCTCTTCTTATCCTCTGCCGCTTCGCCAAAGTTAACGCCTATTACTTCCACTTCGCGCCCCCTTACTATAAAAGCCCGTTTGCAAAGATCGTAAAGACCTTTACCGAATCCGCCCGTATTGTCTATGACAATCTGTAAAGCATCGTATTTGTGTACAAGTTCACGGACAATTGAAAATTGCGTCTGCACGTCCGCCTTTGTGGTTTCCACCAGCTCAATAATTCCGCTTTCGTCAATGGCGGAAAATATAAACTTGTCGCGACCTTCGCCAGCGCAATCGCAACCAATAGAAACAAAGCCGCGCCTGTTCTGCTGGAATTGCGGGAAATCGTCACTATGCAAGACGCAAAATTCCAAGTCATCGTCCAGAATTTCGCCGAAAAATTCCTGTCTTAAAAAGTTTGGATCCCCGCTAATTAAGTCCTTGATAAGTTGCTTTTCCTCTTCGCTGGCTTTCGGGTTATCGTCCATCGTGACGCCCGTAATAACGAACTTTTCGGGCTTCGGGCTTTTTACCCATTTGTCCCACTCGCTACCCTTGTTCGGTGTGCTGGCAAATATAAGCTCTGTAGTTCCGCCGCTGTCGCGCATACAGGGAGCCACCGCCGAAAATAGCAAGGTCGGCTTTGGTGCCAGCGCTATTTCGTCAAAGTAAATTTTTCGGATTTTGGTAGCGCCACGGCTCTTTTTATAGTTTTCGTAAGAGAAATAAAACAGCTTACCTTTATTGCCTACGGATATAATATGCTTCTTTTCATTGACCTTGACGGGAAAGCCCCAATTTTCCAATGTTTCAACAATGAACGGCAAGAATTGGCCTTCCATAACGGAATTAGTCTGGCAAAAGTAAAGGCAACGCAATCCCATTACAAGATCCATCGCCGCACTTGTAATCATATAGAAAGACTTTCCAGCACCACGGCCGCAATAAAGCCCCTTAATCCTAGACTTGCTAAAAAATAAATCGTCTTGGTGTGGCAAAAATTCTATCGGAATCTTACGTGTCTTTCTCGTCATTTTGTACCCTAGTAACAAGAAATTCAACATCTTCTTTTTCGTCAATTTCTGTAGATTCTTTTTCGGGTACAATCCCCCAAGATTCAAATAGCTTTATAAGTTGTAATAGGTCGCCATTTTCTTTTGCCTTTTTTATTCCTTTCTCTTGCAACTTCATATCATTTGTGACGAAAGCCAAATCGTCACCTTCAAAACCAAGACTTTCCCAAAATTTCTTACTTTCATCGCTCAATTTTGCTTTGGAAAGCAATATTCTTTTTCTTCCGGCAAAAGCGTTTCTTGCATCCACGCTACGGGCTTGCATTTCGTGGGCATTCTCTTTGGTAAATTGTGTTTGTTTTCCAACTTCTACTATATCGGGATTTCCCTTTGGATTAGGCACAAAAAACCCCCTTTGTTGAGGGGGGGCAAAAATCAAATGAACAGCCGCAAAAAGCCGCAAATTTCCCAAAAAACAGGAAATATGTAAATTGCAAATATTCCATTTGCCCTCCGCGTTTTAAAGCGTTCCGCGTGAACGCTATTTATTTCTTACAAGCCTAAAATATCGGCGCTGGTTACGGGCTTTCTGTAAGCCGTCACCCGTTCAAGTTCTGTAACCCTCTTTGCAAGGTTCGCAACGATCGTTTCAAGGGCCTTGACGCGCTTTTCAATGGCGTTTTGTTCCTCGCCTGCCCCGTTGCCAGACTTGGGCGCTTCGGGCGCCTTTGGTGCTTCTACGGCTTCGGGCGCTTCTGTTGTGTTCTTCTTGGGCCGTGCCATCGGTTCTAGTCCTCGTTTTCTTCGGGTTCTTCGGTATCTTCTACCATTTCAACGGCTTCGGCATCGTACATCGGGCCAGCGTTGCGGGCGTTCTCGCCACCAAACAGGATTTCGCGGAACTCCGCCGCTTCATCTTCTGTAAATTCGTACTTTTCGGCCAACTTTTCAAAAAAGTCAACGATAGCGGTCAAAAAGTCCTTTTCCGGCATTTCTTCATTTTCCATCTTAAACCCCTTTTCGGTTACAACTTTAAATTAGTTTTTTCAAAAAGAAAAGCCAGCCTTTAAATCGGCTGGCCTAGATAAATAATTTTCGCGTCTTATTTCGTAATAGCCCAATCGTTAGAAAGGCAATCATTAACGCTCGGCACCCACATAGAGTGAGAGCCGTTAACCATCTTCAACTGCATATAAGGTTCAACCTTGAATAAGTCACCTTCGTTAATGCCCCAAGCTTCGGCCGTTTGCTTATTGCAAGGTTTGCCGTTCGGGTAGCCTTTCTGCAATACAGTAAACATTCCCTTTCCGTTCCAGCCGCTTCTATGAATACGGCACCCGTTTTTAAGCATACGCAATGCCCAAGAAAAATCGTGCGTAAATCCGTATTCGTTATCATCTGGAACGCAAGCGGTCTTGTCGCTGGTTTCAATATCGTAGTTTTTTTCAAAGATGTCGGGCTTACAGGGATACAATTCGCCGTTCACGCCCTTAATAACGTAATCGCCTACGCTGGCGTGGTGGTCGCCTTCCAGCGTCTTAATGTACATTTCACCTTGATAATTGGAATAAATAACGCCATCGTTATAGGCTTTTTCGGCCCAATATGGAACGTAAAATTTACCATCGCTGTTTTTCAAGTCACCATCATACTTGAAACATTCAATTGTTACAGGTTTCTTTGTTGCTTTCATCTTTATTTTCCTTTGCTATCGCTAGCGTTTGTTTGTTTTTATATCAAGTCTTTCCATCATTATTTTCATAACAAATTCCTTGTTAGGCTCTACGCCTTACTTTTTCTTGGTCGGTTTCTTGCCGCCGCTTTTCTTGCCACCACAAGCCATATTTATTACCCCCTTTCCGGTTTAGTGTTTATAACATCTTTGTAAGTTTCGCGCATTTCTTCAATGCAACCTTGACAAAGTGGAAATCGTGCTATAATTTCCCCGTCCAATGACTAACTAAAAGCATTTCGTTATGGTCAGCATCAAAAGTGGGTAAGTATGCATTAATTACCTTTAGTTCGCTCATTTGTACTACTCCCGTTCTAGTTTTTAGCCTTTTCAATCCGCTTGTTTCGCTTGTATTGCCTAATTGCCGCGTCAAGGTTAAGTCTAACCTGTACTTCCGAAAGCCCGCTTTCAATTAGGAATTGCGACAAAGCAAAGAACGCAATAGCGGCGTCTTTGATAGTAGAATTTATTTCTACGTTTTCGGCTTCGTCAATCTTGATAGTAGAACATTTCTTTTTGTCTTTTTTGAAAAACATTTTTAAACCCTCGCAGAATCGTTTAAATCAAGTTTTGGTTTGTGTTCGTCTAAATACTTCTGGCAAAGCTCCCGTTCTAGCTTTTGCCTAAAATGTTCTGCACAAAGACAATCTAAAGTTAATACATTTCGTTTTAATAAGGCTCTTTTTATCGTATTTTTGCAAACATTCCGTACAATACGCAATACAATAATTACGATTAATTTTAAAAATAAAATTAATTGTTTTGTTTGTTTCGTCAGCAATACTTCTTAATTCTTGCGGCGGTATCTTTTCTAAACATAGCCTATCAAATTCAGTCATTTTTCACCTACTTATTTTGTTTCTTTGACTATAAAACAAGTGTTTTCGTTAATCAACATATAATTTATAACATTGTCAATTAATTTTTTTGCCGCTGTTTTAAATTCGTTTTCGTCTATGCAAACTCTAATATCTCTATCATCACTACTATGTACATCGTTGTAATCAAAACGCATTTGTCTAATTGGCCCACTTTTAGAAACAGAAAGCGTACCGCCCAAAATATCATAACAATATATAAAGAATCCTTTTTGCAATTCTTTTATATATCTTTTAGCGCCTAAAAAAGTTTTTGGCGCATACTCTGAATCTAATAGACCTTTTGGAATTTCAGCACAATGTTCAAAACATTCGCCAAACATAGTACAATGTACAGGCGTTCTATAATTTGTTTCTCTTGGAGCAATAGCCCAAACTTCTTTAATTTTAATATCGTCTACAAAATCCCAAACCAGCATTTTTTTAGGTGGGTTAAAAATTTGCGGTTCTGTAACAACATCTATTTCATAGCCTAAATACGTTGGTTTCTTTGTACGTTGTTTTTCCTTTGGCGCTTCTTTGTAGTCTTTTTCGGGCTGTCCTGTCAGCATATTAACACTTGGATAAATCATTTTATTTTCCCTCCACCCAAGGCAAAACGCCTAATATATCTTTTATTATTTGTTCTTGACAATCTGGGCAAATGTCTAAAACTATATTATGCAGTTGCCCTTTTTCTCTTTCAAATCCAAACTTTACTAAACTAGTTCCTTTTTCCCAAACACGATCATTTTCAAGATAAAGTGCAGTTTCTATTTGTTTCCCGCATTTATCACATTTTAGCTCTATCATTTTAAGCCCCCTTTTCAGCTCTTGAACGCTTGACCCAATACCAGACGCAAACCCTGCTTACGCCGTATTTCTTCGCCAAATTGTGTAGCGAAATTTTACCGCGTTCATATTCCTTAACCATCTTTTCCCGTTGCGCTGGCGTAAGTTTAGGCTTAATGTTTTGCGAAGAATAGCCAGCCATTTTCCTAATAGTCATAACATCGGCTTTTGTCAGCCCGTATTGCTCACCAATGAAAAAAGCTTGCTGGCGATCAACGGAAAACGGCATAAAATAACACTTGCAAAAATTTTCAAATTCTTCTTTAGTCATTAGCACCCCCCTTAAACTTTGCGCTTGCTTTCGCTTCTGGTGTCAACCTGTAAACAAACTCCATACCGCGAATAGTCACGGCCGCAACTTGCGCCAATTCCTTTAGGCATTGTTTGTAGTCCTTTTGCAAATATGCTTCCAAGACTTCCAAAATTTCTTCACGAATAACAAAATAAAATTCAGAAGTTCCAACATCTTCGTAAATATCGTTTACGTTTCTACATTCAGCCAGCATATTTTTTACGCTGTCTTTATCAAGTGTGCAAAAGTCATCGCAAACTTTAGGGTGCTTTCTTTCGGCGCTTACAACGGCCGCTTCAACTTCTGAAAGAAATTCCTTTCTCAACTTAATATCCATCTTGATAGCTCCAAATTAAAGGTTAAAGGCACCACGCCATCCAGCGGACGCCCGTTAGATTATTCCCACGGCATAGCGCTAGGGTTGGGCGTACTATTGAACTTTGGCGTAAGAATCTGCAAATTCTCGCCTACAAGTTCAGCAATAAACCTGTTTTGCCCGTCTTGGTCTTGGTAGGTTCTAAATGTCATTTTGCCAGCAACATAAACGCTTGTTCCTTTGTGCAAGTCCAGCGCTTTAATTGTGTCTGCCATATTGCCCCAGAACACCACGTTAAACCACGTTGTATTTTCCTTTTGTTCGCCGTTTGCGCTCTTGTAGCGTTCAGTAACCGCCACCGAAAGGCTACACTTTGCGCGCCCGCTGGTGTTGTAACCCAAAACGGGATCTTTTCCAAGGTTACCAATAATCATACATTTGTTCAAGTAAGCCATTATTAAGCCCCCTTTTTAACCTTCTTTGCCATCTGGTAAACGGCAAACCTACAGCCGTTTTCGGTCTTGTACTCCGCCACGATCGCCATATTATGCACCCTCTTAAGGTGGCGCACAATTTCAGCAAGGCAAAGAGAACGGCACAATTTCCAAGCGTCCAGCGCCGTAAGCTTACGCCCGCTTTCAAACGCTTCTTTGATAATCTGCACTTTTGATTTTTTGTTTTTCATTGTTTGGCTCCATTTTGATGTTATTACTTAATAGACAAAGTTCTTTCTTTCGGCTCTGCTATAATCGTGTCCGGCATCATATCCATAAGCTTTTCTGTAGTGATACCAGCGGCCTTTGCTACGGCTGTAACGCTCAAAGTGTTGTAAAGCTGTTGCGGCGTTACCAATCCTTTATCTATCAGCGTTTCGGCAACGGCGGCGGCGGCGCCTTCGGCAAACTTATAAGTATAGCTCTGCTTGCTCCAGGATACCTTAAAGCCCTCGTTAGGCAATTCGTCAGCCGTGCCAAGGTTGAAGGCGTGCTTTACTGCAACCTTGATGCTTTCAGCGGCCTTTTCAAAAGTCGCTTTCAGTTCCCAAAGATCGCGCCAGCCGCGCTTAAGGTTGCGCTTCTGGATAAACTCAATCTCGGTTTCTTCGTCCATTTCAACGCCAGCGAAACCAGCCGCCAGCTTGTAGCAATCAAGCGCCGCTTCGGTCGGTGCAATAGCCTTAAAATCGGCATCGTTAAAAAGTACAATTTCTTTAGCCATAATTTGCCCCCTTTCTGTTTAGTTGTTTGTGTTTTGTTTGTGGATAATGTTCATAAGATCGCTGTAGAAAGTAACCTGCTTTTGGCGGTCGGTTATTTCATCAGCATTTTTAAAGCCGTTCTGTTCCAGCGACTTTTCTACCGCTTCTTTGTGATTCATAGCAATTTCTGCTATTGTTTCGCCAAAAGACTTTTTAGGCGGTTCCGGCGTTTCAACCTTTCTGCAAGTTGTTGTCGCTACCATTACGGGCGCTTGCTTTGCTTGCTTCTGCTTCGGTTCATCGCGTCCGACAGAAGCGTCTAGCTGGTCGGCTTCGGCAATCTCGTAAGCGTTCTGGTAAAGGTAACGCTTGATATAAGTTTGTACGGCGCCTTCGTTCTGTATCTGGTGGCAAGCCTTAAGCTTCGCCCCATCGGGGGAGTAGGCAAAAGAAAAAGTAACCTTTTCTTCTGGCTTTTCGGCGTTGACAATCTCCAGCGTTGCCGTGTCGCGCAAAAACGAAAACGCGCTAAAGATTTTCAAGTCGGCGTTTATTTTGGTTACAACGGGTAGAATTTCGGAAAGCTCAAAGTATTTGAACCCAGCGAAAGTGTTGTTTCCTGTCTTGGAAAGCCCTTTTTCTGCAATCTGCAAACGGGCGGAATTTAGTTTTTCGTATATGTTCATTTTGTCCAGCCTTTGCCCTCTCGGGGCGTTGCTAAGTGTAATATAGTTTAACGCTTTCTTAAAGTCAAGAAAAATTATTTTAACATTTCGGAAATTACAAGCTTTGAAGCGGTAGCCATCGGCGCGCGAACCTGTTCTAGGTATTGTATAACCTTTATAAGTTCTTTGCTAGGTTGTCCGCTTAAGTTATAATAGCAACGATCGCCACGCCCTGTAATGCGTACACCAGCGCCGTTATGCTTGATTTCTATAGTAGCGTCCATTACTTAACCTCACTTTTTATTTTCAATAATTCTTCAACATATCTAACAGATGCTTCGTAACATTTGCCCGAAAGTTCGCTATCTTCATACGCTTTTTTTATCAATTCTTCGCCTGTTCCATAGAAACACCCAACTTTCCACATCTTGTTAGAAAGCGTATATGTGAAATATCGGCCGGAACTCCAATTATTTTTCAATACGATATAATCCGCATTGCCGCACACCTCCGCATTGCCGTACACCCACGCATTGCCGCACACCCTCGCATTGCCGTCCCCCTCCGCCTTGCCGCACGCTTCCCCAGCGCCGACCTTCCCCACATCCCCGCCGCCCTCCACACTGCCGCC
>JAEEGL015994469.1_pt1 | contig 23936 bp, 24 predicted proteins | sample 9134231 | NCBI WGS metagenome assembly JAEEGL01 (sample SAMN16246548, study PRJNA631951) | gut metagenome | biome: gut microbiome; feature: rumen; material: fiber-attached | host: Bos | place: Iran: Karaj | collected 2018-10 | reverse complement strand
TTGGATCAGACTGGAGATTAATGAAGTCAGTTATTGTCATACAAAATCCATCCTTGTTTTTTAATAGTGAACAACGTTCAATATTGTGCACTCAGAAAAGCCCTTTGTCAAATAGAAAATCCTCCACCATACCGGACAGTGGAGGAAATAAAAATGCTTTATTCAGTTACTGGGACCTGCTTTTTATCCTGGATATCTCAGGAAAATGGTCATCAAAATACCAGTCTATCTCTGATGATCCTTCTAGGTCTCATTTTCCTCAATGTACTCCACTATGTCCTCAATTCTGCACTCTAATATATGGCAGAGTTTATCTAGTGTTTCCGTACTAACAGGAAGATTTCTCTTTAGTCTTGTCATTGTTGAATGACTTATTCCTTCTTTGATTAATCTGTACTGAGAAACACTATGATTTCTTATATATATCCAAAAACGGTCATAACTAATCATAAGAACCCCCTGTCTGTTAATAATTAGTATTGCATCATATCCCTTATTGAGGTAGTATGTTTATAAAGGCAATTCCCTTTTAGGGGCAATGCCCTTATATTAGCATCACTAAAATACCTGATGCATATGCCAAAATATCTTGTTTTTTGGAAAGATTTATTTATTGATGCTCTAGACGATGATAGTTTGAATATCAATGCGGATGATGTCGATTACTTAGAGTATCTAGACATTCGCTGTTATTCTGCAGAAAATCGTACTATTGCTGCAACGATGTTCTCATCTGATGAATATGAGGATTCGAAAAAAACAAATGATATGTTTTGTATTTATCGGCCAACAATGATTTTTATCGCCAGCCTGGTAGATTATAATGAATTTGTGGAGGGCGTTTCAATTTCAGAAAAAAAACAGGAAACTCTTTGTAGATCTGCACGACAAATTACAAAGAATACACGAAGAAAGCAACGTACATATCGACAGCAACGTATACGAGGAAATCGCCGAATCCTATGAGTGTATGATATCAGAGTTTTTCACGGAGGAAGAAATAAAGATACTGTATCACGCAGCAATACAATATGATCTTGGTATCCTTAAAATAACTGAAGAAGATGATAACGCTATAGTCGATAATAACAATGAGCGCGAAGGAAATTTTTATGGGAAGAGTGATCTTTAAAATATATACTATTTTGGTATTTGCTATTATATAAGCTAACATATAAAAAGCAAAGCCAAAGAAAAAGGCTCTGGGCCCTCCGCTTCCAGCAGTGGGTCGAGCCTTATCTTTATACTATGATATCAGTAATGCAGGGAAAAAACAACTTTACAGCCCCCCGCTGGTCCAGAGTCTTATCCAATGTAGGTCTGCTTACGCCACGTTCAGCTGCCATTTTAGATTTGCTCATCTGCCAAAATATCCACTATTTATAAAGAACTCGCGACCTTTGCAATTGCAATCCCTTCAGCATAGAGCACTCGTATAGCTAGATTCTCCTACTCTGCTTGTGAAACATAGATATAGCAAGACAATGTTTGTTATTTTATAAGAATCTAACTAAAAAAATTTTTGACCATGGTGTCAAATGCAAGATAATTAGCTGCGGCAGCTGTATTTGCTGTCTGTCTATTAATCTGGTTAAGGAGTTTCATCTGTTCGTATTGTGCCATTTCCTGTTCGTAGAGATTAAGGCATTCCTTTATAGTGTCGCACCGTCCAACCGACATATATTCAATCAGCTTTTCAACGATAAACGGACTCGCGTATTGAAATGCAACAGCTTTATTCGTCTTTTCGTATACAGGCATGAGACGTTTTGCAAAATTGACATTCTGCTTTTCCAATTGCTGTCTAATCTTTATTATATTCTTTTCATTATGCGAATTAGACCACGCAAGAAACCCAAAAGGTCCTGCTACAGTGCATATCAGCACAAGCGATGGCGATTGCAGAAAAAACGCCAGAACGCTCCCAATCATTCCTCCCAGAACCAGTCCAGCTAAAAATATTGAAAAATGCTCTATAAATCGCCCTTTTGTGGCATGTATGGCTTCGATGGAATTATTCATCCGGGCTATTTCACTCTGAAAATTGAGATATTCCTGTTTTGTAATGCTATACTGCTAAAAAAAGCTTTAAGCCTTCTCAGGTCATCTCCCGAACTGATTCTTGACGTGCGTGAAGCAGCTCTATCTACACTGCCACCTATAGTAGTTGACCTCTGTGACGGCTTTGAATTATCACTTTTTATGCTGTTTGCAAGCTCGTTTCTAAGCCTGTTCCTATCTTCGTTACTCAAACTGTTTCTAAGGCCGGCCATAGCTTTTCTCCATGTTTTTGATACAAATATTATCTACCATAAGCCCCAAAAGAGCCAATTAAATAATAATAAACTTGATAAACATGGTTTTATGTATATTTTATTTGCTTCATAACTTCAACTTATGTTTTAAATCCACCTCAAAGTCCTGTATTTCCTTCAAACAATCATCCAGGCCTGCAAAGATAGTTTCCTTGGATAGAGTTTCAGGTATCTCAATTGTAGATGTTTTAAAGATAGTCCTCCAATACCATTCTCCCTTATGTGCCTTCGACGGATAAAGTTCATTGATCCTATCACAGATATCCAAGAATTCTTTTGAAGCATTCTTGGAGCTAAGGGACAACTGGATAAACACACTACTGCCTGAACGATTAATAATCTCATAGAAATAGTGATTGTCAGTATTCCAGCCACTTGGAGCATCCGGGATGTCTGGTAGGATTTCACTCATACCATCTGTTGTAAAGCGGGTATATATACGGCTACATTTTTCCAAGCGTTCGTTTACAGCGTCCTGCTTTACGGTCCACTCCTGGAGGATGCTTGCAATATCCATCAGCCTCAAAGCGTTGTCATCATCGTCCTGCAGATATGGCAAGATGGCGTTACAAAGCTTATCACTCCACTCGGCATGAAATTTTGCCATGCGCGGCCAGTTTGCCTCATCGGTAATCCCTACTCCCTTAAGATGATATGCAATCCAGGATGCCTTGCGGTGATCAGCGCGGTCCCAATTAAGGGTGGCGCCTACCTGCTCCTCAATTTCTTCTTTGTGACTCAAAAGATGCTCGAAAGCAGACTTATTCTGCGCCGTATCACTTTTTCCCATGTAGAAATAAACAGCAGTATCATCATAATTTGCTGTACAATCAATATGGAATCCGCTGATTCCAAAATATCCGAATGCAGAATTTGAGGTTGTAGGACTGCAATTGGTGAAAGTTCCCCTGTGGGCATGCTGCTTTTGAATAATAGGCAGAGCATATGTCCAGTAGCGTTTTCTGATCTCATTGCGATCAGCCTCTGATGCCTTCTCGCTTTCTGTATCTTTGAGATAGAAAACCAGATCCATCGGGTCTGCATCATAAAGGACAAACAACCGGCGAAGGATAGACATCTTCAAAGCCGTGCTGTTATTACGCTCTACAAAAATATGATCATCAATCTTTAGCGCACTCCGCAGACCTTCTTCAGTGCTGCTGACGTAATTTGCCAGGTCGGTGCTTGCACTTGTGCTATAAGCAAGTCCAGAAAGAACACTCTTATCCTTTTGATGCAGAAACTTCACTATGTGCTCAAACATGTCTGTCCAGCTTGTCACCGGCTGTTCTACATTTTGGTAACTATACTTTGCAATATCACGACCTGTCAGTTCAACGTTCTCATCATCAAGTGTACAGGAATCAAATTCCTTTTCTGCCGGAACAAAGGCTGTCTGCGGATATGTCCAAATCTTTTTTGCCAGAGTTATCATTTCATCATTACGCTCTTCAAGCTCTGGCAGCCCCCAGGATTCTTTGTTGGCAATCTTCTGATTCATCTTAAGTCCGCTGACTTTATAACCACCCTCTTCAGCGTCTCGTTTTTCTGCAAATGTCTTATTGCTGAGGTTGGGATTGTACCCTGTAAGAGTAAGGTTTGCCAGCCTGTGAAGCCATGTACTATGGATCTCCGCTGCATTTGCACCAAGTACCTGTGTCCATGCCGGAGTCAGATGCTGCGGCATAATGTGCTCAATAGTATATTCATTATTATCAAGATGCGTATAGACATCCTTGGTTTCAATGGTCCCGAAGTTCTCAAAGCGCTCAAACAAATAGGCCTTATACTTGCCACGCATTTGATAAACCTGCTTTGTATTCAGTGCTAAAGTAAACTCCTCATCATCAGGAAACCTGCCACTTTCCTTCTTAACAAGAAGTGCATAAATGAACTTCTGAACATAATTTTCAGCTGTATTGTCATACCTAAGAATTTCCCTGTTCAGATTAAGGAATATCTTATTTAGTGCATTAGTAGGCACTTCACAGATATTTCTGCGGAACAGATAGTTCTCTGTAATCATGAAAATCTGCAGAACATCATAGGCCGTGAGCTTTCCGTCCTGATTAAGCCTTAAGACTTCCATAAGGAAAGGCCTTGTAACAACAATCTCCAGCCTTGCCATGCGATATAGGCAATCATCCAGCTTCTTTTCACTCAGGCCGCTTTTGCATGTTAAGAGTTTTTCAAAGAGCCTTGCATATCTGCGCAGGTCATCCAGCAGTGTTTCTATTGGAATCTGGGTCTTCTCAGCGTATTCTTTGAAAGCACGATACACGTTATTTATTGTCGGAGTAACCTGCTCTTTGACGCTGAGGTAATCTCGTACAAAACCGCTGACATCATTCCCCGTACATCTTTCGATGGTAGTCCAATATGTATCATAGAACTTATTTTGATCCTTCGGCGGCTGCCCCATCAAGATATAATTCCTTATCTTATCTCCTTCAGTCAGGGCAAGACCTGTAGAGTTAAGGCTCTCAAAAATGAGCTGAGCATTATCGTTCTGATCAAGTGTGATACTGATGATCTCCAGCTTGCCAATCGCAGCATATAGATCGTCAACGGATACTTCCTCTTTCAGTATTTGATCACAGAAAAAGCGGTAGTTTAGCGTCAGATTTGATGCGGGATCATAATCCTCTTCCTGGCCAAATAGCTTAGCCAGTGCCTCTCTGTCACTTTTTACCGGACGAAGCTTAATTTTATCATCATCCTTAGCCCAGGGCGATACAAGAAAGCGGTCATTGATCTGGTCATCCAGCCTGTCTTCCTTTGCAGTAATCTTTTTCTGCCTGATCAGATTTCTGATTGCTAAAAGCAAAAGTGAAACAGTAGTCAGACGCTGCTGTCCATCTATGATATGGTATTCCGTAGAGGCTCCATTTCCTACAACAGATGATACAATACTTCCGAAGAAGTGAGTTTCCCTGTTGTCCCGTACAATTTTCTTCAAATCCTCATAGAGCTGGCGACAGTTATCTTCCTTCCAGTCATATTTCCTCTGGTACACCGGAATGACATAGCGCTTGCCTGCGCCTTCCATATACTCTATCATTTTGGCTTCCGAGCCTTTCATATATAAGCCTCCTCATAATCCGTATTTAATCGCAAAATCATATAAACCTATGATAATCCGTGCCGTACAAATATCTTATCCATCGTAGGCCTGCTCACGCCAAGTTCAGCGGCCATTTTAGATTTGCTGATCTGCCGGGACATATACTGCTTATACAGTTCCTGTAATTTTTCTTCATCAATTTTCTTAAGCTGCCCGCCCTTATACTTCCCGGCCGCCTTTGCAATAGCAATCCCTTCAGCCTGGCGCTTTCGTATCGTAAGCCTCTCCTGCTCTGCCTGAGAAGATAAGACTTCCACAAGAATATTGTTAACCATATCAAGGATCCACTCCTGTCCTTCCTGAGGCTTAAAATTAGTGGTTGGGATATCAAGGACCCTCACACGGATATTGTGGGATTTGTAATATTCCAGTTCATCCTTGATATCCTTTTTATTTCTTCCCAGGCGGTCTAAGGACATGACCACAAGAGTATCACCGTCGCGTAGCATGTGATTCTTCATCGCCTGATACTCAGGCCTGTCCAAATCTTTTCCGGATTTCTTTTCAGTTATGATATCGTGCTCATCAGCACCATCCGCTATAAAAGCTTCAACTTGCCTGGAGAGATTTTGGGAAGTTGATGAAACACGGGCATAGTAATATGTCTTAGCTGCCATAAGCATTCCTCCGGTAAATCAAACAAACATCTGTTGCAGAAGTCCCTTCTTCAGTTCTTTATACATGTCACACTTTCGTTGATGAAGGGTGATAAGGTTGTCGAGCTTTTCAAAATAACCCCCTATTCGAGCCTGTTCCTCTATAGTTGGGTATGATATTTCAATGTTTGACATTATCCCAAAATTGATAGCAGGCATAGCGGAAGAGCCATTACTTGAATTAAGGCTTTCATACATTTTTTCTTGTTTCATGAATGTATAAAGGAAGTCTTTTTTAATAGAATCAGATGGGTTAATCGTAAACATATTATTAGCTATAATCCCTGTAATTCCATGGCCTACGAATCCTGCAGTAGCTCCATATCGAACAACTACCACATCATCTAAATCCACATGATTTGCACTTTCAACTTCGTCGATATATCTAATATCATCAGTGCCTTGAGTATAATCAACTATTCTAATAAAACGCTCTCTGCCATCAGCATATTCTGTATATTGATTTTCTAAATCCACCTGTATTCCCTGTCGAAATTTAGCCACATCTCCTAACTTACGCTGTTCCCAAGCGTCAGAAAATCCAGAAAATCGTATTTCAGGAACACTTTCACCTTCTTTCGGAAACATTTTTTGAAGCATTCCTGTTTTGTACTGTTTAATCTCTTCATACTTTCGCTGATGAAGGGTGATAAGATTGTCGATGTTTGCGATAAATCCTGAAATCTTCGTTTGTTCATCTGCAGAAGGGATTGTAATATTTATTCCCATAAACTCGTTGAATCCAATATTTAGCAAACCATCCATCCTTGCACCAGAAGAAATTAGCTTCGATAATTCAATATCTGGTTTCTTTGTTGCAAACATGTATTCTATAAATTTAGCGTCACCAGCAGTCATTTTAAAACTATGATAAACTCTGGGGACAAGTGCTTCTTCATATGATTCAAGAGAAAAGACTGTTCCATACTTAGCAAGTTTTGAATTACCGTGATTATATGAAAGTTCTCCTTTATGAAGCAGTGTATAATTTTTCTGCTCTTTGCCTGCAATATTTCCTGAAAAGCGATCCTCTTGACTCATCCAACCATTTGCAGCTGAAATTGTAAGAGTCGGTAAGTCCATTCTCCCATCGTTACCCTGAACTCTTTCACAAATGTCTGCCAACTTACGCTGTTCCCAATCGCTGGTAAAGCCGGGGAATCTTAGCTTTGGTACTTTTCTTTCGCTCATAAACTCCCCTCCCTTAAAATGGAAACTCAAGGCCGAGCTCTTCAAACTGGCCCTTTAATTCTTCTGATACAGATCCTATCTCTCTGTCTATGTCCTTTATTGTCTGCGAAACGGCTGAAAGGTCTATCTCTTTCTCTTCTTCTGATATATCGACATATCTTGGGATATTGAGATTGTAGTCATTTGCCCTGATCTCATCCATTGTTGCCTTGTACGCGTATTTATCTACATTCTCGCGCTTTACATATGTATCAATGATCCTCTTTATATGCTCATCTGAAAGCTCATTCTGATTTTTTCCTTTGATAAAGTCTTTGCTGGCGTCGATAAAGAAAATATTGTCAGCATTTCCGTTTCTTTTTACTTTTAACACAAGGATGCAGACAGGTATGGACGTGCCATGGAAGAGATTTGCAGGCAGTCCTATTACAGCATCAAGCCTGTTTACCGTATTTATGAGCCACTTCCTTATCTCTTCTTCAGCTCCGCCCCTGAAAAGAACACCATGAGGTAAAAGTACAGCTACCCTGCCATCTTCTTCGTCCATGTGATAAACCATATGCTGGACAAAGGCAAAGTCAGCATGTGATTTAGGCGCGAGCTTGCTTACTCCTGAGTACCTTGGATTATCAAGCATCTGAGGATTCGAATCCCACTTAAGGGAGTAGGGTGGGTTGCACACTTGTACCGTAAGCTTAAGATCCTCTCCATAGAGATCGTTTGTTAAGGTATCGCCTTTATAAATATCGAAGTTCTGATAGTCAACGCCATGCATCAGCATGTTCATGCGGGCAAGGTTGTATGTCGTAGGATTGTTCTCCTGTCCATAAAAATGACCTACCCTTCCTGTTGTAAGATGCTTTTTTACATCAAGAAGCATGGATCCGGAACCGCAGGTGCAGTCCCCGACTGTCTTTGCTTCATCAAGTCCTAAAGATGCCAGGGTGGCACAGAGCGTACTTGGCCCAACTGGCGTAAAGAACTCTCCACCCTTCTTTCCTGCTCCTGACTGGAAAAGACCGATAAGTATCATGTATGCAGTACCAAGAACATCAAATTCCTGGTCATGCAGGTCCATGTCGATTTCACCAATCTTTGCTATTACTTTTCCTATTTTGTCAGTTCTCTCTGATACAGTGTCACCAAGTCTTGTATCCTGTAGTCTCATATCATCAAAGAGACCTGCAAATGCTGCAGCTGAGCGGTGTCCTAAAGTTGAACCAGTGAGCTGGTTAACGGCTCTCTCATAATCTTCAATAGAAAACTTATCTGCATCGCCCTCTGGCTTAATTATCTTTCTGTTCAGCTCCCTGAAAAGATTCTCAGGCTTAATTATGTAGCCAAGATGCTCAATGCTCCACTGCTCTACAATTGGCCTGAAGTCATCATTTGCAAAAGCTTCCTCGTAAGTAAGGTTATCTTCCTGTAGTATCTCCTGCATGTACATTTCTGTTCTCTCAGAAAGATACCTGTAAAAAATTGTCCCGAGAATATAATTCCTGAACTCGTTGGCATCCATGCCTCCTCTAAGGTCATTGGCAATAGACCATAACTGGGATGACAGATCCGCTGCCTGCTGCTGTACTTTATCTGTGTTGATAGCCATTACTCACCCTCCGCCTTGAACTTTTTGTATGTTTCTTGCACAAAACTTTTTATATCAGATGTCATCTTGGTAAGCTTCAAAAGGCCAAGATGATATTTTGTAAGCCGCTGTCTTATGCTCTCATCTGAGATATTACCGGTAAACATAAACTCTGTCAGGATGTCATTTATAGTAACAAAGTCTATGCCATTTCCTGTTGCAAATTCCTCTATTTCTGCCTGCTGGCGCTCTTTAGCAAACTCCTCAAATGCCATCTCTATATCTGCTTCTTCCGGAAGATCATAGAACCTTGTCCTGATAAACTCTGTCATTATCTCCTTCTTGGCGCGAAGTGACTCATTATCTGACCTGTCAATCACACGAAGAATAAGGTCAAGGTCAGCTTCCTTTTCTTCATCTGTCTTTTTCTTACGCGCTGATTTTAAGAGATTTAGGATATAAACAACATTTACCCTGTCTGTCCTGACAAGCTCAATATCAAAATCTACATCAATAGGAACCTTAATAGGTGAGTTTGGCTTTGGTATCTGATCCTTGTAAAACAGATACCAGCTCTTATATCCCTCATACTCGTCCTCATCAAGGGCGACTGCAAGATCTGCCCAGTCAAACTTTGAAAATGTCTTGAGCGTTGCAAGTAGCCCTACCAAAGTCCTGAATGCTATGATAAACATCCTGATCTCATCTTCGTTAGTCAGGTGCCCTGCATCATCAACTGTAGGTGTTATCTTCTTTAGTATCGGGATCTGATCTTCCCATTTCTGTACATAGTATTCATAGCTCTGGAGAAGATAAGCATTGGGATCCCCATCCCCGGAAAAGAGCCTCAGCGCATCGTCCTGCCATTTCTTAATATTCCTGTATGTGATTACCTGTCCGAACTGCTTGGTCTTTTTATCTACGCGGTTTGTCCTGCTATAAGCCTGAACAAGTGAATGCCATATGAGGTTCTTATCAAGGTACAGGGTATTTAAGGGCTTTGCATCAAACCCTGTGAGCATCATGTTTACAACAAGAAGTATATCTACCTGTGGAAGGTTCTTTTGCTTTAATCTCTTTGATATATCTTTTCTGTATGAATCAAAGGTATCAAGGTCATAGGGAGTACCAAACATCTCCTCGTAGTCCTTCATGCAGCGCTGTAATAGCTCTGCTGAATGTTCATCGCCCTTTTCATCCATATCCGCATTTGCTCCAAAACTGAATATGGCAGCAACCTTGATGCGGTTATTCTCATCTCTCTCTTCATTTAACTTCTTAAATTCATCGTAGTATTTTCCAAGGGTCTTAATGGAATCAACTGCAAATATGGAAGTGTAGATGTCCTGGCCCTGCGGATGAACATGCTGCTCATGATGCTCAAAAATATGCCTTGCGATCTTTTCTATTCTCTCATCATCATGATAGAGATCCTCAATGCTTATATTGTGCCTCTTGCAGTATTCAGGGTCATCCAACATCTCGGCATCAATTCCCTTAATCCGGGAGTCATGAGCAAAGATTGTCCTTCTGTACTCAACAGAGAATCTAAGAACATTGCCATCTGCAATAGCATCCTTAATCATATATCTGTGAAGGCAGGCATCCCTGTTAGTACCATCCGGCATTTTACCTGCGCTGAAAAGATCGGCTGTAGTCAGTTTATTTGCTCCCTTATTCTCTTCAAAGATAGGGGTTCCGGTAAAGCCTATATAATTAGCCCGCTCAAAGTGCCGGTCTATATCAGCATGCATCTTTCCAAACTGCGAGCGGTGACATTCGTCGATAATGAAAACCACCTTCTTCTGGCGATAGCTGTCCATAAGCTTTTCATATTTCTTGGAATTAACAGCATTTGCCATCTTCTGAATAGTGGTAACAATCAGCTTTCTATCGGTCTCTTTAAGCTGTTTTACAAGAACGTAGGTAGAGTCTGTGCTATCAACACAGTCCTTTTCAAAACTGTTATATTCATCTATAGACTGCTCATCAAGATCCTTCCTGTCTATCAGGAAAATGATCTTATCAATGGAAGGTTCATCCCTAAGGAGCTGCGCCAGTTTAAATGATGTAAGGGTCTTTCCGGATCCTGTACAGGCAAAGATATACCCATCCCTGTTAGTCTCTATTACCCTCTTCCTTGCCGCCTTTACTGCATATATCTGATAAGGACGCATTACCATAAGAACAGGCTCTGTAGTCTTGATGACCATATATTTATCGATAAGCTCAGTTATAGAAGACTTGCGGAAAAACTCAGATGTAAATTTTTCCAGGGTATTTATCCTGACATTATTAATATCAGTCCAGAAAAAGACCAGGGACTTAAGTATCGGATTATATACACCTTCATCCATCTCATTCTCATTACAGAAATACTTTGTCTGAACAGAATTAGAGACAACAAAGACCTGCAGATACCTAAACAGCCCCTTAAAGGAAAATTTGCGGTATCTATTAATCTGGTTTATAGCCTCATTTATCTCTACGCCCGGCCTTTTTAGCTCTATCTGGACAATAGGAAGACCGTTTATAAAAACTGTCACATCGTAGCGGTTCTTATATGACACGTCATCCTTATGAGCCGGATCCATGGTTATCTGATGGGATACCTGATAGATATTTCTTACTGTATCGAAACTAAAGAACTCAAGATACACGGACTTTCCGTTATCGAGCTGAAGGACAAATTTATCGCGAAGAATTTTTGCAGATTCATACACGCTCTTATTTTCAACGTGATTTAAGACTCTTTCAAATTCGGAATCAGAAAGTGTAGCGATGCCTTTTTCTTCTGTGATCTTTGCGCTGTTAAATGCTTCAAGCTGTGCCTTAAAGTTTGTTAAGACGTCGTCGTAGTTTTTAAGTTCTACATACTCATAGCCGATTGATTCAAGGCGCTCAATAAATTTTGCCTCTACTTCATACTCAGTTTGGACTTTCCCCATGTTTACACCCCATTTTTGTAAAATCAGATTTAAATCAGCAAATTTACAACATGTAAATATTATAATACACCCCGATTTTGCAGAAAAGGTGGCAAAAGAATGTATGTAAAAATGTAAAGGCAGGGTGCACTTACATTTTGCAATCAAATGGATAAGTCCTTAAAAAATAGACAAAAAAGTCCCTGCTCTTCCTTGAGCAGAGACTAATATCTACCATGTACTCCGACTTACACGGTTAAAACATAGAAAGGGATATGCTGTATGCACATCACATACAGTTTAACATACAGCTCTGATCTTGAGTATTCTTTCAGATTAGAGTCTATATTTGTTCCAAGTCTTTATGATTTAACCGTTGTTTTCATATATCCTGTCATTGCAACGCATCTTGATCATACTGCGAAGATTCCTTATTCCCATGCGGTTTTGACTGGCCTTCCGGGCAATTTGTTTTATTTCATCGTCAGACAGGTTTAAATTTACGCCGTATGTCTCTTCCATTTCTCAGATAATGCCCACGCCATTTGTCCCATGGCGCAGCTTATACTCCATATCTTCTTTGTATAATGGTTCCAGCCCTACAAAAGTTCCTGTCCGGGGCGGCGATGCACCCGCACCTGCCTGTTGTTAGCTAAGTTTTAGCCGTATCCGCAGGCACTGGAAGTCCCGAACCTAAAGAACGGGAAGCGCCTTCCGACGCAAGTCGGTTGGTGAGGCATCACATATCCAGAACAGTACAGTATATCTGTTGCATACGAACCCAAAACAACTTCTTGTACAAATGCCGAAGCAGAAATAATTGCTGTACCACTTCAAAATCATTGACGAAATATGCAAAGCCCCAATAATTCAGGCCGCCTCCATTTTGGAAGCGGCCTGTAGAATTATCATTAATATATCTTTGTAAATACAGTATATTTTGTTCTGTTTTGTTTCTTAGTAAACCAGGAAGAAAGGTTCTTACTCCTATATCTATACGGCATAGATTTCAAATTCTTATAATATTTATCACTTGTTAATACGCCGACGATGTATTGTTCGGAAGGCCTTTTTAAAAATACGCACTGATCCACAAAGCTTTTTATTGAAGTTTTTCTACCCTTTGAATCCCGATAATAAGTAATTGAATCTGTTGTCCAAACCCCTTCATTAGCTGCTGGCCAGTATAGATTTGGCTTCTTACCGTTAGCCTTCAATATTTTTGAACTCATAGCCCAATAAGCTTCTTCGCCTATCGGTGCTGTAAAATCTTCCTCAGTTTCATAATAGCTTACTGGGTACCAACCTTCGGGAACGGTGTACTTATATCTAACAGTAACAAGTTGGGTAAGTCCTTTATCATAGTTGACTTTTTTAACTGATCTCTTTAGTAGTCTCACCGTCACCGTTTGTTTGCCATGTTTCAGCTTTACAGAAGAACCTGGATTTATATACCGGACATTCACAAACTTAGTTGCAGCGTTTGATGGAAATGAGAAAATACATAAAAAAGTAACAGCCATAAGCATTGCCATTAATCGTCTAAACCGTACTTTCATTATCTTTCCTTTTTGTTCCTTCATGTTCCCTCCTCATAAAAAAGCTTGATTAGTTTCAAAGCGTATTTTATATCAAAGAATCTAAGTATGCTATACATAAATTCACTAAATTTGACATATTTTGCCCCATAATTTCATGTGTAATAGGCGCATTAGTATCATAATTTCGCTGCCAGATAATTGGCATGAACGAATATTCTATTGAAGTGCCATTGAAGTTTTTATCGAAGTAGTATTGAAGTTCTACTTGAAGTACTTCAGTACCGCCATAAAGAAGATTAGAGTCGTTAATTATTATAAGAAGGAGCGTCATATTTGGTGTGCATCATGATCAAAGCTTATGACTTATGAGACATTTTTAAATAAGCTAAAACAAAAGCTGGACAGCCACGAGTATTCTGACACATGGACATATCAGTTCTATCCCGATGGGTTCACATCCCAGGATGAAGAAGAACTGGAACTCATACATCTGACCAACCTAAAATACCATAATACAGAGTCTGATGTGCTGATTGGAGATTTTCTTGTTATGAGGAATGACTACAATAATTCTACTGGGGTTTGCCGCTTTGATCTTAACTATCTCTATAATTCTTGTAACAAAGCCAGCTGGGAGTTTGTGAAAGAGGTTATTACAGAAAACATAAAGTTATCTGACAACTCGCAGTCCGATGTCATCGAGCACCTTAGGAATTGACCTGCCAATTGATGTATTCTGGCAAATAGAATATAGTTATACAGCGCAAGTGTACCACACTTAGATTATTAGCCTGACTCCTTGATGGAGTCGGGCTATTATTATGCAAAAATTGTTAAATGTTCCATTAAAAAGTCTCACAATTACCATATTGACAATAACTATAATCGGTAGCATAATTCCGCATGTGCCAAAAATAGAATATTCTTATTCAGCACAGATATGATAAAAATGAGAAGTTTATTGTTTAGGAGAAATTTATGAAAAAGTCGTTTGTAACCATGTTAATGCTAATGATGCTTATTAGTGCTTGTGGTACACCCACTAATGAGATAACAGAACCAACAGAAGCTATTCAGGAAGAGCCAACGGAAACATTATCATCAGAATCGCCTGTAGAAACTGTCGAAGAACATGCTGAGACAGTGGCTCCACAGCGCAAATATAATGAAAAAATGTCCGAGGATGAATTCACTCGTGTCACTAATGATTTTATAGGTTTTTCTACAGAATTAAGCGAAGTGTTTACGCAAATGGCATCATTAACTCAAAAGCATGCTACTGAGATAGATAATTCTGAAACTTTCGATTGGTCAAAAGACAGTGAATTTCTTGAGGTAAAGGCTGCCACTAATGATATTTGCGATAAAATCATTGAATATGATGATAGTGTATGCTCGAAAGAATATCAGTTATGCACTGATGAGTTTAAAAGCATGGCGTATCAGTTAAAGAAGTATTTTGATACTATATCATGCGAAATGAACCCCAATGAAATAAATACATTAACTCAGAGCTTAACTAATGATATCTCTATCGGCTTTAATAATTCGATGATTTACCAAATGATGGCTACCGCTACCTTTATGGAATCGAATGGAGCTGACCAAGAGAGAATCGATACCGTACTTGCATCGATAAAAGATACCGATCTTTACAAGCAGGCAAAAGGAATTGATACAACTAAGAAGTCATCAAAACCATCACATTATAATGTTGTTTTTACAAACTCATATGGCACACCGGATACAAAGTGTAATCATACAGGATGTAACAATACTATTGCTTCATCTGGCGATACAAATTGCTGCGTTATGCACTCAAATAAATGCCTGAACTGCGGAAAATATATTGATGAAGACGCATTGTTCTGTATGGATTGCATTTCCGGTGGAGCATCAGATGCAATGAATACTGAAAAGCATAGCAAAAATACTGTTTCGCAGGAGGGATGTAAATTCAAGTATTCTGATGGATCGTTGTGTGGAAAAGAAACAGGCCATTATGCGAATTTTTGCGATGCGCATTTTAAACAATTAGATGACACTTATAATGCTCTCGTTGGAAACTAAGAATCTACCTGTTTCTCACCTTTGAGTTATGAATAATTTGATTAAATATATCAATTTGAGGAGATTAATATGGAAAACCGCTTTTTAACACTTGTTTCGGCAGCTATTATAGCAGTTGCTATTACCGGTTGCGGACATCAGCATACATTTTCAGAGGCTACTTGCACTTCGCCGAAGACTTGTACAGAATGTGGCGAGACTGAAGGAGAACCTCTTGGACATACATGGGTAGAGGCCACATGTACTGAGCCTAAAACATGTACTGTCTGTGGATTAACTGAAGGCGCGCCAATAGGCCACACAAAGGAAATCGGAAGATGCGCCAATTGTGGTGAATTAGCAAATGAGGAACTATGCTTATCTCTGAAGCAAGCAATGGATAATCTCTCCAGCTCCGGAAACTCCGCCATAGATGCGACTGATGTCGATTTTACTTCGTTACAAGTTGCATATTCTGCCAGTGTAATATCTCAGCTCCATCTGGACAATGCATCAAAGTATTGTGATGAAGTTATAGATATTTGCGCAGACTACGATGAATTAAAGGAAGTTAAAACATCAACTGAGAAGCTTAAAAAGGCTATACCATCAAAGATTACGGGAACTGACCAAAACACTATTGTTAAATGGTATGAAAAATTCGCTGAGTTTTGCAAAGCATCTTCGGATTTATATCATAATTTTGCAGAATTTGCTTCAACGCTGAAAGAACAATAATTTCTTGATGAAAAATATACCAATGTAGATAAGGAGTTTATCATGTTTTTAATATTTACAATCATCATGATCATTGTAATGTTCATCTTTATTAAGAGCTCAATAAGTAGTACAGTGGAACTGACTTCAAGTGCAATTTCAAGCGCTTTTTCCAGCTCTGGAACAACTGATAGATTTGTTACGCATTTTGATGATTATGCGGGACAATACAAGAACACAGAAGCAGTTGATCATATATTAAGTTTATGGAAATCTCAGAATAAAGTAATTAGTTATTCAAAAGAAAGATTATCTAACGGAGACTATGTGTATACCGTTACTACAACCAAAGACTTTATGCGAATTTTCCGCCAAGCTGCTTGTGGAAATTATTGTCCATTTCGGACTCCATTTGATGCTGATAAATATTTAAAGTAGTTATAAAACACCGAACAATTTGTTAGTAATATAAGGGCGGTAAACTATATCCATGGTTTTATTTCGTCAAACTGTCTATGAATGCAATAATCCATTTCGGTTTTCAATATCAGCAGAAAAATCTCACGCACTCGGCATTCATAATATGCCATACATAAATAATCAGCCCGACTCTTTATTGGAGCCGGGCCATTATTTTGAAATATTTCATTCGACAAAGCATTTAATATATTCTACTCAATATATATCTCTGCAACATCACCCTTTTGCCCTTCGTCTGTCAGCGGAAACACGACATAAAAGTTATTGGTCTCCGGATCTAATATCGTCTTGGAAAATCCTGCAAAAACATCTGCGGACATGCCTGGTTCTATTTCGTTAATGTGATATATATCATAGTAATTATTCCTGGTTTCACCAAAAGGTACTGCCGCATCCATAGCATAATTATCTGCATAAGCCATAAGATCTATACTTCTAAATCCAAGCCTAAATTTTGTATCCTTTTTATTATCAATCCTAAAATAGAAGTATTCATAATAACTTGGATTTGCCACAAATATCGGATCAGTGTGCGCATCAGATTCGTGGCCTAAGTATGTTAGTCTAAAATCATCTCCATCATAAACAATGTCACCTTCATGGGTAGCTGTCCTTTGAACATCTACGTTTATTACAGGGTTAAATACATATGGCTCTGATGATACCTCGTCGCTGCTTATCTCCCAAGCTGCTTCACCATCAAGAGAGGAATAGAAAAGATTGAATTTATTCCATCCTTTTGGAGCTTCAAACTCTATAATATCCATGGCTTTTGTAGTTGGATAAAGATAGTATGCCAGATCAGCCTGGCAGATATCATCAGCAACTATACCAACTATTGTATCTGTGTCTGATATAAGAGTCCCATCTGCATAACCTTTAAATGACATCTGGTTAATAAAATCACCCTTATTTCCACTATTATAGATGTCAAAAAAGAAGAGAATAACTTCGTTCCCGTCTGTCACTTCCTTTTCGCCAAGACCGGAAGGATAATAATCCATTCTTTTTACATATACCAGGTTCGCAATAAGGCCATCAATTTGCACGTTATCACCAATAGAATAAGTAGTTTTGTTAACAACAGGGATAGCATTATCATCCATGGCAACACTATTTGCTATATTTACTTCTTCACTTAATACGGCCTCTTCATTCTCTGCCGTTGGAATATCAATAGATTCAACATCATCAGTTGATAGCACACCTTCGTCACTTAAAGGATTCAACGAAGCACTTTCAGAAGCAGCGTCCCCTTCATTAATCGCACTATGAAGAAAATCATGAAATCCAGGAACTTTTGCATATAGAATTATCATTGCGTTAAAAGCCAGAATCGCACCTAAAAAACCGAAAAGTAAACTCTTTAGTGCCTTCATTTCTTCCTCCTTGAATAGATGAGCACAAAAAGAAACTATATTTCGTCACATTTATATTAGGCGATGGTGTTCGAAAATAAAACAAAAAATATCTAAAAAAAAGATGAACATTAACTTAAGTAAATTCTTATTAAATATGATTTCCTCTTATTCTTTTTCATCGCTAAAAAGCCCAAATACCATTGCCATGAGAAATCCTATACACATTCCAGTGACCCAGTCATGCAAAGCGCTCCCAAATGAAATCCCCCAAAGGATCCCGATTGATATCGGAAATATGCATTTTTTGCCTTTTCTTTCATCTTACATCTCCCCATTCCTGGCCACCCTGTTTACATTCAGCCACCCTTTTGCGTGACGTGCTGAGACCTGAGTCTTATACTCACCCGTCTTTGGTATCAGGACATCGAAATCTGCCATTTCACCCTTTTTGCATCTATCTGCCCTGTAAATAGGTGTCTCTTCAGGTATGGCAATTGAAAAATCCACTTTTCCCCCTTCTACTTTCCACGCCACATGCAATTTGTCTCCCTCATTAAGGAACAGTGTTTCTGAATCATCTGCATTCATCAATCTAAAATTCAGATAAAATTTCTCAAAAGAACAGAAACATCCTAAGGATGAGTGAAAGAATCTGTATGATAATGAACCACCTGAAAAGCTTTCCCAGAAAAGAAAAACCATAAACAGGAGTCCTGTTCCATCCGGTCCAGTTGTACCAGGTATTCCAGCTCTCCTCAGGGTTGTCACTTCCACTTCCAAAATCTTCTGTACTCCGGTACCAGTAGGTACCATACTCCTCATAAGGGCTCTCTTCCTGCCTGGTATATGCAGGCTCTTCTGTATATGTGTAGGTTCGTCTGTATCTTTCAGCTCCGGGTTTTGTAAGGATGTCATAGGCCGCATTTATCTCATTCATCTTTTCGGCAGCATAGGCATTCCCGGGATTAAGATCAGGGTGGTATTTCTTGGCGAGTGTCCTGTGAGCTCTCTTAATCTCTTCTTCTGAAGCTCCGGGTGATATTTCCAAAACCTTGTAGGGATCAATCATCATTTCTGTTTCCTCCGAACCGGTCAGGTCCTCTCAACAAATCATTCTCCGCATTTGGGGCATGTTATCTCAATCCTTCCCATGAGGGCTGCACCATCTTCGTATGATTTTGAAGTGCTACATAATTTTTGTGTATTCCATCATACTCCAATGCCTTATCCATATATATGACATTTTTGGCGAAAACAATGATCTTATTTCTCATTTTCCACATTTATCTAAATGATCTTCGGCAATACTACATCCCAAACCTTAATCCTGACTAAAACATCACTTCATTTTTCTTTTCAATATCAGCAAAATAACGTGACATAACACGCCTCATCCGATATTTATTCCCTGTTGCATAAGGAGTACCATATTATCAACAACAATACATCACAAGATATCTACGGAGGGACGATTGAAAACAATGGAAAGAATAGAAGCAGATATTGCTGCATTTGTTGGGAATTACACAAGAAAAAAGGGCTATCCGCCAACCGTGGAGGAATTGATCGAAAACTTCGGTTCATTCAAGATCATGGTCACCATGCTCTATGTACTGAATCTATACAGGATAGGAATGGTCAGAAACTCTCTGTTCTTTGGAGTTGGCGATCTTAAGCTCATTCCAATAAAAGCATTTTGACCACTTGGAATTCTGAAGTGTGTCTCCTTACACCATATTTCCGGATGGAAATTCTAAAGTCACAGGGATTTCCATCCGATATATATAATAACTAAAGAAAGGAGGAAGATACTCGATGAACAATCTTCCAAAAAGGTAAAAGTACCTTCACTGCGGCAGGCTCCCGGTGGAGGTACTTTTTCTATGTTCTATAGCAAGACAGCATCTTTATATATTTGCGATTACCCTTTTTTCATTCTGCCGGATTCTACCAATTCCTTTTCAAATGCCTCAGGATTCTTGAGATAGTAATCCTGATGATACTCCTCTGCCTCATAAAAGCCCTTGAACGGCTCAAGAGCAACATGTGCTGTTTTTCCGGATTCTTCCTCAAGTTTTTTGATCTTGTTCATGGCCTTAATCTTATCTTCCTCGGCTTCATAATATATTGCCAAGGTATAGGAAAATCCTTTGTCGATAAACTGGCCCTCTGCATCAAAAGGATCAACGTTTGCAAAAAATATATCCAGGAGTTTGTCATATGGTACTTTCTCAGGGTCATATTCAAGCATTATAGTTTCCCTATGCCCTGTTTTTTGGGCCTTAACATCTTCGTACTTCGGATCTTTTTCATCACCACCGGAGTATCCGCATACTACTCTGTCCACTCCGTACATCTTATATATAGGTGTGATACACCAGAAACATCCGCCTGCAAAATATGCTTTCATATAATATTCCTTTCCATCAAAAATCAACTAAGCGATACTCTCCATTGGCATCTAATATAAGAACCAAATCCGCACTGGCTGATTTAGTTAGGCATATTCTAACATTCGCCATGTCACTGAAGTCAACAAAACTTTCAGCTTTTTCTTTTGAGTTACCGCTTTTTATCTTTCTGTCTATTAGTCTGTTTCTTAGAAAGTCGCCATCTGCCGTGATTTTTATTGTATAGTCAGCGTACTTGCCAAGGTCACGCCACCCATCCTCGTCTAAGAGAAGATAATTGCCCTCTATGAGAATAATCTTTTCAGTAATCGTATATGTTCCTTCGATTGGGTTGTGGAGGTGTCTGTCGTAGGACGGCCACTTGCATTTTTCTCCGGCCTTCACTCTCTTTATGGTTTCCGTGAGTTTCTCAAGATCAAAGGTTATGGGGGCACCCTTTATATCAACCATTGAGATCGTTTTGCCATCGAGATTTACGGTATGCGAAAGGAGGTATTCCTGCCTTCTGTGGAATCCATCCATTCCAACCGCCTGAATATCACATATATCATCATAGTCATGTGATAGTTTTTCAAGGTAACTGGCCAAGGTACTCTTTCCGGCTCCGGGAGGTGCAGCAAGAAAGACAACAATACGCGCATTCTTTTCCTTCTGAAGATCTGTAAGTCTATGAAGTAGTGGCAAAAAGATGTTTTGAACCGAATGATCATTGTATGTAGCATGTACTTCAATACCATTTATTTCGACGTCATATGATGCCATAGATTATCTCCTATTATGTATCTAACAGATTTTTCATGCTCTCATCTACTTCGAACCTGACATCTAATGTTAGGCCATATTCATTCCTTAATAACGCCATCATATGGCAAAGCAAAGGAATCTATGATATTTATCTCTTCCAGTCTCATTTCTCTACTCATTTCTCAGAAGAAGCTCATATCTTCTGCCTGTTTCATTTTTTATATCATCTATGCTTTGTGTCCCCACATGCTCGACAACCATGGACGATACAGCACATCCATACCTGCAGCACTCCCTAAGACTCATTCCATGGCTTAGGCCATTAACAAAACCTGCCACAAAGCTGTCCCCGGCTCCAGTCGTGTCTACCACCGTTACATCCCTATAAGCATGAATCTCACCTTCCTCAGAAGCGCTCTTATATATACATCCGTCTTTTCCGCATTTGATGATGACGGTGTTTGCGCCATGCTCCAAAAGAACGCTTGCACTCTTTTTAGGGTCTTTCTCTCCCGTAAGTACATAAGCCTCTTTTTCGTTCGGGATCAGATAGTCCACTAATTTCAGCAAAGCCTCAATATCTGCTACAGTTTCTCCATTCTTTGCTGTAGTCATATCCGCTACAAGAATCCTTCCCGTTTTTCTCTTTACAGCCTTAAACACTTCCTCCATATCGCTTATTGTTAGCATTGGAGACACGAAGATACTGGCAAAGCACACGATATCCCCCATAGAATCTATGTAAGGAAGTATGTGTTCCTTTGACAGTTTTCTCAAGCTGCTTTCAGGGTTTGTAATGAAATACCTCTCGCCTTTGTCATCTACAAGGACTATGTTCATTCCGGTAACAATGTCCCTGCTTTTTGTAATCTTTGATGAATCCACCCCTCTCGATTTAAGGCACCTGAGGATCGTTCCAGCAGCCTCATCATCTCCAAGAAGGGATATAAGTTCAGACCCGGAGCCCAAATCTGATAATATGACTGCTTCATTAAGGGCATCTCCACCGCATGACATTCCAATATATCTCGCAGGCACGGAATCTTTTTCAAAAATTTCTTTGTCTACCGGAGCTGCATATACATCCACAACTACAGCTCCTATAACAGAAACATTACTGCTCATGTTGCTCCCTCCAGAGCTAAAATCCCCATTCTCCGTGATATTATCCTTTCTTGAGAAAATGTTTTTGAGTTACTTATAAATATGATAACAGAAATGCCCTGAACTGCACATGATCGTATTGTTTTCTCAGATATTCTCTGGATTTGACCGGCTGCTTCTTCAGGACTTTACTGACATTAACCATTATTCCACTTGGTCTGCCATATCTTTTCAATTGTTTCCTGTTTAGTCTTTCTTATCAGATAGAGTCCTGCCACAAGAAGAGCTGCCGAAACAGCCATGATAAGCACATAATATGAAATGCCGGCATTTCCGCCATCAGAAACCACAACACCAGATTGATTGATGGTTGGGTCGGTGGCAAAATTGATGAAATCATATATTGCGTGAGCAATCATGCCCGGTATTATCGAGCCGGTCCTCAGATATATTCCAGCAAGGACAAATCCGCCACAGATTGCCAAAATAGCCTGAATTACTGTCATGACAGGATCCGCCCCCACGAATATATTTGCCATATGGATTGGTCCAAAAATGACGGATGAGATAATAACTGCCATCCATGCCCTGTTCTTCCCCTTAAGATATCTCATTCCTATAGGAATAAGCATCGCTCTGAAAATAGTCTCTTCACTGATACCTGCCATTAGAGCCAGACACAGAAAAGACAATGATGGTCTGAAAACAAGTCCCGCATATACAGCATTTATGATTATACAGCCGATAATAAGAATTGCCATCGCAGATGATACCATAAGTATCTCTTTTACCGGGACATGCGCCTTAAACACACCCTCAAATTCAGGCGAAAACCACTTATTATAAATGATCAGAAGAACTATGGCCAGTGCTGAAACAATAATTGCGCTTACTGCTCCCTGTGACTGACCACCTATATGAGTAAGAAATCCCAGCGGAACTGTCAGTATCATTGCGAGTACCGCGCTTTTTTCGCATAATGAATGCTTTCTTCCTTTTTTCTTTTCCATGACCACCTCTCCTTGTATATTAGTCTTTGGGCAATACCATCCCTCATAACAGGATTACTAAAAAACTCTATTTCCATTATAATGGATACTGATTAAGCAATGTCTGTATTTTTTATGTTGTTTATCACTCTTGTCACTGTGATTGCTCCCGGCTCTTTCATAGAAAAGCACACTGTGAGCCTCACCAAGCTCCTTTGCAAAATAATGCATGATTACACTCCTTTTACGGTTTATCCTATAATCTTCAAAACAAAACAGGCCCAAATACACTTATTTGAGCCTGTTCTACACTTATAAATAACAAACCATTTGCAAATCATAGGGTTCGTCATCTGTAATTCTTTTTATGGGGCAGTCTGTCAGTCTACCACCCATTGCTTTGTAAAATGCAATAGTTTCTTCTGAAGAGCATGCAGAAATACAGAGCCTTCGATCCTGCTTTCGGTATGCTTTTTTACTTCGAAAATAACTTGTTTAGTCATACTCAAATATTCCCTGAACAGCATCGGATACATTCATTATGTTTTCATATGAGAGCAAATCAACTCGGTTACATCCCCTTGCCTTGGGGTCAATGGCCTTTATCTGCTCACAGATTACTGTGCCCGCCTCACCATTCTTACCTTTAACCTCTAGATGAATTGGTCCTGCCGGAATCCCTGAAATCATTGGACATACATGAAATATACCCGTTGCTCTTATAAATGCATTTTTACTAACA